>Ga0268262_10003391_pt1 | contig 17312 bp, 23 predicted proteins | sample TergutNc150P3_FD_190354 | JGI IMG/M metagenome (GOLD analysis project Ga0268262, IMG submission 190354) | Nasutitermes corniger P3 segment gut microbial community from laboratory colony in Florida, USA - Nc150 P3 (SPAdes) (version 2) | ecosystem: Host-associated > Arthropoda: Insects >... | reverse complement strand
TATCGGAAATCTGTATACCGTCGCTCTTGCTTAAATCAACTTCTATTTTTCTCATCTCATCTTTTTTTTCATTGCTCATTGTTTCCCCACTCCCCATTCCCTATTCCCTGCTCCCTTTTCTTATGCACTCATATCCTCAAATTCATTGCAGACTTTTTTAGCCTTCCAGTATGCTTCTTGGTAGTATGCTTTTGTTTTTCTTTCCGAACAAAAACACAACCTACATTCTTTCGTTGACCCTTCATAAACTTTGCAATGAAGGCAATCACAGCAGTTTTTCTTCTTTTTTCTCTTTCCTCTTTGCTCATTGCTCATTTGTTATGCCCCCAAATCAAAATAGTTGCTAAATTCTCTGTCCAAGCCGTACCGTGTTTTCCCTCCCCTTGCCAATTTTTCAAGAGCATCACGGTTTAACCCCCTGATAAGCACCTCATGCCCTTCCTTTTGGAAGTAATCCGACACTTCGTAGATCTGCCTAACCATTGCACAAGGTTCCTGGGAATTGAGTATTACCCCATCGCCGACAATTCCGGCTACATGGGTAGCAGTTCCGGCGGCGGCGTAGCCGTCCCCATGCCGTTTGTCTTTTTTTGTTATGTAGAAAACTGCCCTAATGTCTGTTCGCTTTGGGTTAATCATTGTGAACACCCGCTTTAACAAATCGTCTGCGGTAGTTCTGATTAATAACCCTGTCGCCGCATACAACGCCATGCACACAGCCCCGGAACAATCGGACGTTTCCGGATTTTCTTTGCCCCATCCATACGGAGAGCCGAATTGTTTCAAAAGAAAATAAACAAAGCGTTGCGCTTCATTCATTTTTTCAAACTTCTTTTTTTCTTGTTCTGCCAAATTAGCCCACTTACTAGACATTTACTGCCTCCCTCTTAAGAAATTGACAATTATGCTAACGGCTAACGCCGCCGCTGAAATTAAAATACTTATAACAGAAATACGCTCCTTGCTTCTTTCACCCTCCTTCTTTTCCAATTTCTCAACCCGCCCTATAACGTGTTCTTTGAATTCTTTCATTTGCCCCTTCAGTTCCCGCATCTCACCTAACGTCTCGACAATCAACTGCCTGTCCTCATTAGTCATATTTCCTCCTGTTTTTCCCCTTCCATCGTTTTTTGTTGTAAATAATTTTCTATTCCCCATCCCCTATTCCCCTTTACTTTAGGCGGCATGGAAGCCGCTGTGATAAATGCTTTGCTGGAGTTTTTACAAAGTAAAAACTCCTAAGCTGAAAATCAGCAGGGACGCTGATTTTCAGCTATTTTGAACGCCGCTATAAATGCCTTGTCCTTCCGATACCTGAATGAAAAAGCGTTTATCACTCCTTCCAATTCTTCATTCCTTACTAATATTTTTACCTTCGCCCCCACCCTTGCGTGAAACAAGGCCCGATGGGTTTTAACAGTAAATTCCCGCCTGTTTTGCAAACGTTCCCCTAGCTCACGCATAACCCAATCCTCATAATGAGCAATTTGTATATTTCCCCGCTGTATTGGATATTCAGAAAAGTAAGAGCCTGTAATATTCAAAGCCACAGTTCCGTATTGATTGACCTCTTCAACGTCCCTAACAAAACATGAACGGTTAATGTCCAGGACAATCGGGCAACCATAAATAGAAGCCTTATATAAATCGCCGTCAATTTCTTTTCGCAATGTCAGTATTGCCTTGTCATGGCTTGTTGTTGTGTCATAGTTTGAATACGAAAACGGCCCGCCATCATATTCAAGGCGGTTTTCCGCTTCCCCTTGCGTGTCTATTTCGTCTGCGTAGATAACATTCCGTTCTTTTCCGTCATTATCTTTAACCTTATATTTAGCTTCATACAGACCCACTTCAATTTCCCGGATTAGCGGATATTTGAAAGGATAATGAGCTTGCAAAAATTCATCATAAAAAACAGGGCTATCGTCATAGTGCCAAATTTCTTGTCTGGCAAGAGAGACAGGCATATTAACTTTAAGGCGTACTGTATTTCTGTATAGTTCCGCTTTATCTATTTTCCGCAAATAAAAAATATCATTGCCGTAAAATGTATGCGATACTTCATCATCTAAAAGCTGTTCCGTTTGATAAGGGGAATGGGCGAATACAAGGGGCTTCTCCACTGGACATTCCAAATGGCATCGGTAAGCCGTAGCAAGGCTTGAAAGCTCTGCCCAAATATCTCTCCGTAATTTAATGTAAGGTAAGGTTACAGGAATTGTTGAACAATCTATGTCATTTATACCCAATCCCGCCCTTTGAGCTATACCGTGGACTAATGACTTTTGCGGTTGTGTTTTATCGCAGACTATTGAATACGCAAAAACAGCCGGAGCCATCCAATCCCTGCTTTCATCTGTTTTCCGAAGTTTAACGGACAAATCACGAAGCCCAATTAAAGCGTATCTCTTGCGCCCCGGCCCACGAACATCCTGTATGCCCTTTTCATCAATAAAAAAATTAAACCGCTGGAAATAAGGCAATCCCTCACCTATCGAGAACGATACTTTAACTTTAGTACCAGAACCCAGGCTGAAATATGAATAAATGCCTTGAGGGTTATCAATTAGAATTTCCCCTCTTGCCGTAGTGCCGCCGGCCGCTTCTTTTAAGCCGTAAAAATTAGCCTCAATAATGTCTTGCTCAAAGACGCTTTCAAAATGCCCACCGACATCAAATTCAATTTTTACCCGGACAGGCTTATTAGCGAAGGTAATAGCTTCCTTTAGTGCGTTATCTATCTCATAAAATCTCATGGGATTATTTCTCCTGTAGGATTAAAAACTTCAATAGAAGCAGAACCCGAAATATAATAACGAAGCGGCCCTATAACTGTGTCAGCAGAGTTTATTTCCGTCTCATCAGAAACCAAAATAAGCTTATTAAGTGTTATGCGAAATATGCCGTAATACTTGTACTCGTGCTTGTCCCTCAATAGTTGAGCCGTGATTGTCATTTCCTCAATAACTTCTGGAATGTCCATTCCCTGATTTTTTTCACGCTTAATCAATATTATGTTTTTAGTGCCGCCCTGCTTTTTTGAAACAATGGTAATGCCGTAAATGCTTTTATATTCCTGTCCGTTTATCTTGTAGGTAACACAATCGCCCTTGAAACGTTCCCCTTGCTCTCTTTCAAAAGCGTCATTATATGGATATGTTCTTGCTGGATATTCACCGGCAATATCTAGTTTCAGTTTTATTGCTTCATCCCTCATTACCCGTAGTTCAAAGCCCTGGACACGGCAGCCCTCAAAAAGCCGCAGTTCGCTCTTCCTGTCCTGGACTAAATCAAAATGCTTTGTATCTTCCGTAGGAATTAAGTCAAAGCGATACAGGTACAAGTTCCTTGTCTCGGAAACAAATGCAGGCTTATCCGCACCCCCCATAGCAAGATACAACAACAGCGGAGCCGTCCCGATTGTCAAAGGCGTAACCACACACCCAGTAACGCCGCCTATTTTTCGCGAACTACGGCATACTCCATTGCCTTCTATCGAGGCTTCCTCTTGCAATAGGGTTACGGCTTCCCTGACAGTTTCATCCGAATAGGGAATATTAATTTCCCAGTGTTCAGTCTTTATGACAATGGAACAATCGCATCCATTAACCAGCATTTTTTAATTCCTCTACCGTTATACGCAATGTAATCACCGTTTCCCAATCTTCCCCACACCCTGGCTTTTTAGGTGAGCTATACTTTTTCCCGCTGACTACCGCCCTGTCCACAACGTCGCCCAATGTTGGATTTTCACTTATCGCTTTACATACAGCGGCGGCGTAACCGTAACAATACAATTCAGTTTCTTCCGTTTCGGGCAGGGCAAAAGTTATTGACAGTGAATAAGCGTCCAAGCGTATAATCCGTTCCTTTTCTGTCCGTTCACAACTTAAAAGGGATACCGCCGGAACTACTGTGTGTCTGTTTGCAAAAGTGCTAAACTCAATAACAGGAATTAGAAACTCCCAATCGCTCAATATCTCATTTACCCGCCCTGTCAGAAGCCCACGGACAGCCTCAATGATCCGCTGTTCAATAAAAACGTTGTTATCTGTCATATCGTTTTCCTTCTGTGTGGTTCCAAAAGCTGTTTCACGTTTTCTGGTATGGATGGCTCAAAATGCTCTCCATCCTTCACGCCGCCCCGGACATTTCCTGTCATGCCAACACACCGCCCCTTGTAGCGGTTCATGTTCCAGCTTGCCAGTTCCAGACAAGCCGCAGACAAATCGGCGGGTATAAGCCCCTCGCTATAGCCAGCCCAATACACCGCTTTGATAGATGAAATCCCGCTTTGTCTTTGTATTGCCCGAGAAAGAGACAGCCTAAAAGGTAAATCGTAATCGGTTCCACAGTCAGGAATGACATTGTAAAAATCGGGCTCCAGTATTTCGCCGTTGCCATATAAATTGACAGATAAGACTTGGCTTACTGGATATTCCCGCAGAGGTAGTGTTAAATCCCCTATATATTCAATCCATTCAAAATGCTGCTTTTTTAGCAACCGCCGCTTGCAGTATTCCTCTATCGTGCAAGTAGATATAACAAGGCAAAATCGGCTTAACTTATCATCCCTGTCATCAATGCCCAAAATTGCCTTAAAATCTTCCAGAGGAATGAGAGAATATAAAGGGGTCATATCGTCTTTGCTTACCGCCATATAAAAAAGATACGGCTGTTATATTCAGAATGATACGTGAGTTTTCCGCAAATTTAAGAGCTTATATATAGAAAGAAGTTGTCATTTGGTCTAAGGCGAATTGCAAAGTGTTCCAAATGAGGGAGTACATGGTTTTTCAGTCCATAATCATATATTCAAAATAGGTAGGGATAGGTAATGGATTAGAATAATAGGCATCTGCATTTATATCAAAAACCCATTTATTTTTTTATCTGGTTTCCGATAATATGGTAATTGGATATTTTGGAGAAAACAATGTGTCACTTTAGGTTTTCAAGGACATTTTTTTTTGTTTTAAGCTTTGTCCTTATTATTTTTGCTTGTACCGTAGATGAAACTCAACCTGCAATAGATAATATTAGCTTAAAAGCCATATCCGTGCCGGAAGGTATCAGCCTGTACTTTGACAATATTCCGCCCAATACACCAAGGGTTTATATTGGATACTATGATTGGGGTGGGAAGGATACCCCTGAAAATTATTATGACGGTACAAGCAATTATGCGTTCATTCAAGAAACCCAGGTAATAGAACAGTTTAAAGAAACACATACATTAGTTCTGCCATTTGTTCAGGCTGGTCATAAATACAAAATTTATGCGGTACTCTTTCTAACAAAAGAGGGTGAAACGCAAACTGAAGAAAATATGCCTATATTTTTGGAAACAGAATGTATTGCGAATAATGGCATTTATTGCGACCAGAACATTGGATTAAGCATAAATGAAACCCAAACCATTGTTAAGTTATCCTTAAGACCGCAATTTTCGTCAGAGGTACAATTTGCCCCTACTGAAATAAGTTATAAACTGACTTTATTGTATAGTGGAACTGGCGCAAAATTTGCAACAATAAGTATAGGTGATATAATTTCAAAAAATATACTTCTTGATGACGGCTTAACTTGGAATTTTGAACCGGAAATGTCTGCTTATTTAAGTGAAGGCAATCAAATAAAAAAAGGCGTGAATTATCCGGCGTATTTTACGGCACGAAGTAATGTCATTTATAATGATATTACTTGGTCGGTAGAAATAGCTAAAAGCAAAGAATTTAGTTATTCTTATTAGTTCCTTACAGTTATTAGAAAATAAATATTGAAAATAAAATAAGGATAAAGTAAAATATTATTGGACGAAAAAATGAATGATAGGGAAAATATTATTAAACAATATTTTAACTCATGGATACAAAAGGATATAGGTATAATTGAAAAATATTTCTCAAAAAATATCAAATATATTGAATGTTATGGTCCTGAATATAATGGAATAAGTCAAATAAAGCAATGGTTTAATAATTGGAATAATGGCAATAATGTATTGAAATGGGACACAAAAAGATTTATTGAAAACAAAAATACAATAGTGGTTGAATGGTTTTTTGAATGTGATTATAATAGAAAAATAACCTCTTTTGATGGTGTTTCAATTATTGAATTTGACGAAAATGATAAAATAATAATTGTAAAGGAATTTCAATCAAAAGCGGAACATATATTTCCGTATAATGAAGTATGATAATATTATTTTATCCACTTTTCACCCCATAAGTACATTTCCATAATAATTTTTTTCAAATCTTCTCCCTTTTCAGTTAAGGAATATTCAACCGTTGCAGGAACAGTAGCAAAGACTTTTCTGTTAATGAGGCTGTTTTCTTCCAATAACCTTAAACTAATCGTAAGCGACTTTGCATTAATGTTATGAAGAAGTCTCCTTAGTTCACCAAACCTTTTTTTTTCTGAAAATAAATTTTTGAGGATGAGAAACCCCCACTTTCCCCCAATTACATTTAGTGTTTTTTCGACAAAGCATTCCACAGTACCACAAGTCACCGCAAAAATTTCCTGCTCTTTTGTTTTTGCAACCATTTCCTACCTACTTTCCAATAGAAACTTATATTACCACAAGGTAATTATATAGAAAAAAAGTAATTACTGGAAATATTATATTACAGATGATATATTGTCAATATGTTCTAAAGAAAATTCTTGCATGCTTGATAAAGTAAAAAAGGAAGTAAAAGAGAAAAATGAGAACGGTTTACATTGATTACAATGCGACAACCCCATTAAGGCAAGTGGTAAAGACCGCAATAACGGACGATTTGGAAATATTCGGCAATGCTTCCAGTATGCACTCATCGGGAAGATTGGCTCATGCAAAGATAGAACAGGCAAGAACTGCGGTAAAAAATCTTATTGGCGCAAAGGACGGGACAATAGTTTTCACATCTGGCGGTTCGGAGTCCAACAATACTGTCTTTCAAACAATGCGTAATTTAATAGATACTTCCGCATCAAAAAACCGCAATGAATTTCTTACAACGGCTATTGAGCACCCATGCGTAATTAATTCAGCCGTTTTTCTAAAAAATTCAGGGTATAAAGTTACCATACTCCCCGTTGATGAATACGGAAAGCTTAAAATTAACGAACTTAAAAAAGCGCTTAATGAAAAAACATTATTTGTCTCCGTAATGGCTGCAAACAATGAAATTGGTACTATACAGGATATTAAGGAAATTACCTCCCTTGTTAAAAAAGAGGGCGCTTATATGCACGTAGACGCAGTACAGGCTATTGGAAAAATCCCGATAAATGTGGAAGAGTTGGGAGTAGATTACCTTACAGTTTCGGCGCATAAAATTTATGGCCCAAAAGGAATAGGCGCATTATATGTAAAGAAGAAGGGTGTTCCCCTGTTTCCACTGATACACGGCGGTCATCAGGAAGACGGTTTAAGGGCTGGAACTTATAACAACATAGGAATTCTTGGCTTTGGAAAAGCGGCGGAACTTGCCGCTGGCGAAATTGAAGAATACGGTAAAAAACTTTCCGTACTGCGTGATAAATTGCGGCATGGGCTTATGGAAAAAATCCCAAACATAAAAATAAACGGACACCCAAAGGACGTGCTTCCAAATACGCTAAATGTTTCCTTCCCGGGCGCAGAAGGGGAATCAATACTGCTTTCAATGGATATGCAGGGGATTGAGGCTTCTACAGGATCAGCCTGTGCATCAGGAAGCCTTGAGCCCTCTCATGTGCTTCTTGCCACGGGGGTCGGCCCAGAACTTGCGCACGGTTCGATCCGTTTTAGCCTTGGGTGGGGTATTACAGAAAGCGATATTGATTATATATTAGATGTACTTCCTCCCATTATTACACAGCTTAGGGCAATGTCAACATTTACGGACACTTAAAGCAGGAAGGGGAAATATGTCGGACTGGTTATATTCAGATACGGTTAAAGAGCATTTAATAAAATTATTCTTTCCCAGTAAACGTAAACTACAAAAATTTCCTGTTCTTTTGTTTTTGTAACCTTTTTTCCACATACTTTCTTATAGAAACCAATAATACCATAAGGTAACTATATAGAATAAAAGCAATTTCTTGTAATATTTAATTAGTGATGATATATTGTCATTATGTTCCATGAAAATTTTTACAGATTGGAGGTAATAAATCATGAACAAAAGCTTTTTGGATCTCGCCAAAAGCCGGTATTCAGTACGAAAGTACGAGGATAAAGCAGTTGAAGCGGAAAAACTGACCGTTATTTTGGAAGCAGGCCATGTTGCGCCTACGGCGACTAATCAACAGCCTTGTATATTCCTTGTTCTCAATAACGAGGAACCAATCAAAAAACTTTATAAGGCTTGCAATCCGCATGGCGCTCCGCTTGCCATTGTTGTCTGTGCTGACAAAAAATCCGCATGGGTACGCCCCTTTGACAAAGCCAACATGAGCGAGATTGACAGTACAATAGCCGCCGATCATATGATGATGTGCGCTCAAGATTTAGGGCTTTCTTCTTGTTGGATAACATATTTTGATCCCAAAATCGTCCGTAAAGAATTCAACATACCCGATGATATTGTGCCGATAAATATACTCGCTATCGGTTATGGTGCAGATGAACCGCAATCTTCTGATAGACACGCAGAAACACGGAAACCACTTGATTCTATAGTCAAGTATTCGACATTCTAATTTTTACGTTTAAGGTGATCAAATGGCAAAAGTAAAAACAAATTGGTTTATAGTTATTGTGTTATGGCTTGCTGGAATTGCAGCCGCTATACAATTTGCAAAATTTTCTTTTGCCTTTGATTTTCTTAAAAATCAATACAATGTCAGCCCGTTTTGGATAGGCTTATCCTTATCTATTGTAGGTCTAATCGGTTTGATTTTTGGAATAACAATAAGTATATATACCTCTAAAATCAGACAAAAGAAAATTCTTCTAATCAGCTTAATAATAGGCGTACTTATCTCTTTTATACAAGCGTTAAATCCGATTTTCCCAATACTATTTATTTCCAGAATATTGGAAGGCATATCCCATTTAGGAATTGTAGTTACAGCCCCGATAATTATGATATTGCTATCATCAGAAAAGCATCATTCAATCGTGATGGGTTTGTGGAGCAGTTTTTTTGGCATTGCGTTTTCCGTTACAGCATGGGCAGGGAAACCGATTATGGAGCTATTTTCCATTTCCGGCTTATTCTTAATTCATGCGATATTACTATTTATAATATTTTTAATACTGTTTTTCTCGTTAAAAAAAATTGATATTCCTATCCCGTATAGTGAAAACAACAAAATTTCATTTTTAACAGCGCATATAAAAGTTTACTCAAATTGGAGAACAATCTCTCCTGGTATACTCTTTTTCTTTCATACCTTTATGTATATTGCGTTATTCACATTTCTACCTAGATTATCCGAAAATGAAAATACCAAAAATGTATTATTAGTCATTCTTCCATTGATAAGTATAATTGGTACAATGATTGCAGGAATAATATCGCAATTCTTTATATCACCTTCAAAATTAAGTATTGTCGCATACATATCATTATTAGTATTGATTTTTGTAGTTAAATTATCATTCAATAATAATACATTTTTTGTCGCAACTTCAATGATATTGATATTATTTTCAGGCATAATTCAAGGATCAGTATTTTCATTGATACCAAATATTTCATTGACAGCAGAAGATCAAACAAACGCAAATGGCGCGGTCGCTCAGTTAGGGAATTTGGGATCAACTTTAGGTTCACCAGTATTTTCATATTTTCTTGCATTAGGAAGAAATAATATAATTATTATTGTAATGTTACTATGTTTATTAGGAGCAATAATCGGAATATTTATTATGAAGAAAATAAAACTGGAGAGGATATGACAGAAACAAAAAATATATTTGATATAGAGCTTGGGCCTATCCGCCCTCCGTCAGAATCGCAAAGTCTGTTGATACGTGTAACAAGAGGCTGCCATTGGAATAAATGTTTTTTTTGCGACTTGTACAAAGGTATGAAATATAGCATCAGACCAACAGATGATATTTTAGAAGATATCAAAAAAAGCGCAGAACTATATAGTAAAAATCACACGGTTTTTACTTCTTGTTTTCTTCAAGATGCCGATGCTCTAAATGTTCCAACAGAAGATTTATTGCTAATACTGGACAAGATAAAAACCTGTTTTCCATCACTTCGAACCATTACGAGCTATGCACGTTGCGACAGCATTTTAAGAAAAAGTGAAAGTGAATTGACAGCCTTGAGGGAATCAGGGCTTAATCATTTATATCGTGGAATTGAAACTGGCTCTGATACGATATTAAAAAACATATACAAGGGTATAACTTCAAAAGATATAATTGATTCCGGTTTGATGTGTAAAAAAGCGGGAATAATTTTATCGGATTTTACCTTGCTCGGTATTGGCGGCAGGGAATTGTCAGAAGAAAACGCAATAGAAACCGCCAGAGTAATAAACGCAGTTAATCCCGAATACATAAGGGTACACCATACGGCTTTCAAGCCTAATACTAAACTGGGGCGTGATGTAGAAAAAGGCATCTTCATTTTGCAATCAGAAGAAGAAATAGTCAGGGAACAACGCTTGTTTATTGAAAATTTAAGCGACATTACCAGTTTATATATTAATGAGCATATTGTAAACCTTTTATTGGAAGTACGGGGCAGATTACCTTCTGCCAAGAATAATATGCTCGTAATCATTGACAAATATTTGGGGATGTCAGAAGACGAAAAACTGAATTTCGCTATCGGTAGGCGCATAGGGGTTTATTACTTGCTATCTGATATGCATGATAAATCAAAAAATACGGCCGTATCCGAATACATAGATGATTTAAGAGCAAAACATTCAAACGTTGATTTTGACAAGGTATGCAATTTTTGTAGGGCTAACATGATATAATATCTAATTTTACGGCGTATTAGGTTCCGTCTGTTTACGATGGACTAGCATAGTGCCACTGATAAGCGGACTAAGCTATTGTAGTGTAATTTATTTGGTTTTGTGTTTTAGAGAGCAGGGCCAAGGCGCAAAGGTATTGTCTTGAAGGGGCTTTATCTTATGCTAATTGCGCCTTGCTCTCTTTTTTATACCACAATATTTATAGTATACATATCTGGTTCAATAAATTGTAGTATTTTATTAACCAGATAACATAATTATACTAAATACCACTCCTATTGTCAATAGTAAATATACTCCTTATATCGGATAGCCGTATCTCAAATAAATGCCCAAACTTAAAATCACCTTGAAAAAACAGGTAGAAGCTGAAGAACAGGCCATAAAAGACATATTAAGAGAAAATATCAAGAAATTCAGACAGCGAAGGGATTTATCCCAATTCGCTTTAGCAGCTAAACTCGACATTTCCACCAATTTTCTAGCCGACATTGAAGCCGGTAACACATGGATCTCTGCCCTGACACTCTATAAACTTGCAAAAGCCTTCGATATTGAGCCTTACGAGCTTCTAAAGCCGGAAAAGAAAGACCTCAGCCCCAAAGAACAAAAGGAAACCGCCCAATCAAAAAAAATGCTGGACAGTTTCTCAAAGGACTTGGCGGAAGTCCTCAAAAATTCCGTAGACAAATCTGTAGCCCACCTTAAAAAACAGTATTCTATTGATTAACCCCCTTTTCTCCCTGCTCCTTGTTCTCTGTTATGCCCTATCAAAGCAAAAAAAATTGTACTATTATTAGGACGAAGGATAAAGAAGTGTTACCCACTTTGAATTTCTACGCCAACCACGCCCTTGATTTTGAAACAACCGATTACACCGCCCTCAAAAACTATGCCATTTCCGAATTACGCAAACTGCCCATTCCCGATGACATACTCCTCATGGAGCATAACTCCCTGCTATTACAATTCCCCAGCGGTGACATATCTCCTTTTACCAAAATAGCCGACTGGTCTCCCGTCTCCTTCCCTGGTACACTCATTGACCGTAAAATCCTCGAAAGAAACATAGTCTCAATCGGCCCTTTGGGTATGCGTATCGTCTTTACCCCCGAATATATAATCCTGCCGTCAACAATCCATGAACGTGTAGAATGGTACTCTCCCCACAACAAGGAGCAAGTCCAGTCTTGGCGCACATTCTATTATTCAATAATTACCCACTTCGGCGGCGACCACGCCCTCTATGTCGATGAAAAAATAACAAACAAGCATTACGACACCCACCACCAACCCGCCAACACCGTCCTCGCCGCCTTTGAGCAAACCTTAATATCGCAATACGGTTCCTCAAAAAAGACAATGTTTGATTATTCACACGGCAAATACCCTAAGTACTACATTGACACTTTTATGGATATCAGCTTTCACTGACGTTGCAAGTCTTTAATGTTTAATAATAACTATTATTACATTTTCATATGCTTTAAACGAACTTTTAAACTGTTCAACATCACGTATTTGACCAATATCATAAATAACAAACATAATATTTTTATATTTTGTGTTGTACGCTAGAATATCATCATTGATTTCTGAAATAATCTCCTTTTCTCTTGCTTCTCTATTGCAAATTTTAATATCAACAGCCATATTTAAATCTTTTAATATAAAATCAGGTATATACGTTTTTGATGAATAATTGATATGCTCTTTTTCTCTTATATAAACAAAGTCGGTAGCAACTAGCAAATTCTCAAAATGGTTCTGTACTTCCTTTTCATTTTTAGGTTCTTCACGAAAAAATGTTCTGAATTTATTATTTATATTGTTGAGTAATTTAATCAATAAATTGCTATCATCTTCTTTCTTATCTTTATATACATCACCAATATCATTTGATCTATTGATTTCGTCTATTGCTGACAAAAAAATACCTTCTGCCATCTCTAAAGACTGTAAGAAAGCCTCGGTATTGCGTCCCTCTATTACCTCTTCTGGGTTTTCCCATATATATACTGGGAAGCTTCCTCTCTTATACCATTCAAGGTTAGCAAAAGATAAGAAAAATGTTGATTTCCTTCCGAAAATATCCATCAAAATATGGTGGCAATTATGAACCCAGCGTGTATGTTCAGCAGATAACCTTCCTGCATTAGCGATAGCTGGTATTTGCTGTAATAGCTTATTTATCTCGTTAATCGCTTTTTCTTTCGTCATTTTCATCTTTACATACTATCCTATCTGATATCATATTCGCTTTTCTTTTCTATGTCAATGTAGGTAACTAAAAAACGTTAAAAGCATATTGTCAAGTAATCACAAAAGAGGATAAATGGTTTGATATTTTGTTATAGTTCACCAAGTATTATTAAATAATTATTTTTTATTTATGAATAATAAATAGCATATATTTAATATGACTATCATAAGCGCAATAGCAGTATCGAAAATAGTCGGCAATAAATTTAGTTTACTTACCAACTCAAAATAAATTTTAAACCCAATAATAATTATAGATATTATTGGGAATACCAAAAAATAAATAATATGAATTATATTCAATATCAAGGGGTAATTATTCTCATAATTTTTACTTTCACGATCAAATTTAATTTTGTAATTATCAGCAATACAATTTTCTAATTCTTCTATGTAGTTGTATAATCTCTCAATATAAATACTTGCTTGAAAATATCTAATAAAAAAATACAAGACCATAACCCATAAAAAGGACTGTAATATTGTACTTTTAAATGGTAATTCAACTGAAAAATTACTTTTTAACATCTCATAGATTGATTCAAAAACTCCTACTGGCTCTAAAAGAAAACAGAATAAGAGTGTGATTACGATGCAAAGCATAACAAAAGCATTATCACGTTTCTTTTTTGCTTCTAAATGTAAGGAATATGTCTCTTTATAGTGGTCGTACAGTAATTCGTTTCTTTCCATTATGCTTTATTCAAAGCATCAATTATTGCAGCCTGTGTAAATGAATATGCCCAGGAGGCACCAGAATTTAATAGTTCCTCTGGCGGTTCATATGAACGGTCAATCTTTACACCAACAAGTTTATTATAGTTCATTTTACTTTTTGCAACTTCAAAATTCTGCCAGTTCTTATAACCAATTTCTGCTGAATCTTTATGCCTTTTATTAGCTTCTGCTCCAATAATAACCAGTGTATAAGTCGCTTCATTTATTTTCTTGGTTAAATTAGCTTTAATAACTGGTATACTATCACTTTTAATTTCTTTTGATGTATAATCACTGAAAGAAAATTCAAAGTCTGAATTTGCATCCCAGGCTTTCATCAAAAAATAATAACGCTTATCATTTTCATAATCAAAAGAAACGAAACCCTTTTTCTTTGCCATAGTAATTCTCCCAAACAAATTATATCTATAAATAAACACATTTTTTATATAATGTCAAGCTATAATGGGAGAAGTTTCCCCTCGCTTCAAAGCCTGCGGTTTTCCGCTACCGCTATCTACGAGCTTCGCCCATAACGTCCAATATGGTAGAAAATTGCTAACGTTATTTACCTAAATCATTTAGCTTCATAATCGCTACATTATCCCGCATACCTTTACATTCATTCCGCATAACCCTTTTGGCATGGTTTTTGCATCTGCGGCGTTGAGCGCCGCGCAAAAACCATGCCAACCCCTTCGGGGGCAGGGCATCCATTCCAGTTCGTTCATTTCCGCTTTTTATCGCTATATCGCAACATAGCGCCTATTGGACAAATTATGGCACAGCCGATAGGTAGGTGGTTTTTCCCCGGTCGGGAGTGGGCGGGGGCCGTCAGGTGTGAGGCCCCCATCGCCCACCCCCTCTATACGGGGAAAAACAGTGGGGGGCGCAAGGGGTTCAAGGGCAGCGTAGCTCTGTCCTTATTACGCCCGGTTACATATCGGGTTATTCGGAGGTTTGCAAATGCAAGCGCCAAATCAAAAGCGGTATTATTCTCCGCAGTTTTCCGCCCTGGCGGCCGTCTCTGTCCGCCGCCTCGCCTGGTTTCTAGACATCACCATGCCAAAAGCTGTCGATGTAATCGTCAGCATACTGCCTGACATCTTCCTGCCGTCTACAGTCTGTCCAAAGTGCGAAGACAACACTAAATGCTCACTCTGCGCGTTTTACCAGCCTAAAGCAGTAAACACAACCACAGAAAAGGCAGGTACAGAAAATGCGGCATAGGCGCAGGTCCCCCGGCTTACGCCGGGCATCATTACATTTTATGGTCATAGCTGATTACACCCTAACCCGTGGCCGCCCGTCATTAGTCGGCCTGTCGTTCCATTCCACAAAAGAAGCCTGTACCCGGTGGCCTGTTTCCGGTTCACTGTTCAAGTCCACTTGCAACAAATGGGTCTTTTCAGCCTTAAAAGAAGCTCGGTCTTACATCAGCTATCTAAAAAAACGCCATCCAACCAGTACCGTCCCCTTTCCAGTTTTGGATAAAGGCCAGCAAGATTTTTTTATAGGAGTGTCAGATGAAAAAAAAGGAATTAATTAATTACACAATCGGCGTATATGACCCTTATCTCTGTTCCTTAATTAGCTTTAGTGATTATCCAGGCGGAGAATGGGTCAAGAAATATTCTTCTTATTACCGCCAGATATATAAAAACCGTAAAGTAAAGCTATTCAGATCAAACGAAGAATATGAAGCAGCCAGCTATGAAAGCAATGAACAACGCAGATGCGATATAGACCTTATGCAAGAAAGTATTTTCAGTAAACCTGAATAATTTATCCGCTTAAAACCCCGCCCCGGCCTTGAGGCTGGGGTAATTTCACATCAAGGAGCCATATATGTTTTTATCTGTATATCAAGGACAGAAATTCAGCTATTCCTATGAAGTAGAGACAGGGAATTATATGCTATTCAGCAATGACTATAAATCCCATATTTATTTACAGGGAGACGACGCCCGAATATTCAGGGAAGAAATCGAACGCATTGACAACCTACCGCCACCGCAGAGCAATGACGGCAAATTAACCGAAGACGCTATCAGCGTTTATTTGTAAATAAAAAGCCGCCCGGTAGGATCCGCCGGACGGCCTTTTTTTGCTTTTATGATGCTTTAGTTTTCAGAATGACCATGTTCCCTTTCGGCCTTGTAACGAGAAACCCATCACGCTTGCGGAAACGCAAAAAAAGCTCTCCGTATTCCAGGCTTTCTGTGGTAGCGTCAAACTTTTTAAGCTCGATGCCCCGCCTGTTTCCATGCTGTATCCGCTTAGGATTCATAAAAATGGCAAACGCCTGATCCTCCTCGATGTCCGCAATCTGCGGAAGGATTGAAACCTCGTGATAAGGATACAAGTCTAAACGCCCCGGCATTGCCTCTGTAGGCCGCCGCCAAATCGGGCGGCCTGTAGTGTCCTCGATATTGGCAATGTGATTGAGTATCGTCTCATTGATGAACCAAGCGCAATCTTTCCTTTCCTCTGCCGGAACCTTGTAAACGGCATCACGGAAATCTTTCCAAGTCAGATCGTTGATGGTATTCCCCGCAATCGTTACCTCTGTAACATCGGGACACGCCATAGCCCCGGTGAACGGATCGTTGTCTGCTAATAAACACTGGCGGTCAAATTCCTGCCCATAGGTTTCAAGAAATTCATCCACGAACATAGCCCCCAAATCGACAAACACATCTTCCTCGAATTCGTCAAACCACGGAATAAAGCCGGCCAGAGTGTAAGCTTTAAGCTCTACACGCTCCGCCCCCTTCGGCTTGCTCCCCTCGATTTTTTGGCCGTATGCAGTCAACCAATTAAGCTGAACCCCTCCCCGGTCTCTGGTAGGAAGGAAGATAGACGGCCCCATCATCGGGCGATGGTGAACAAGCTTCATCATCACCGATTTTTTTGCGACATCGGACATTATTTCCGTTTCATAAATTGGATTGATAAGAAATTGTTCGTTACTGGGCGACATATTCCCCATCGGCTCGCCGAGAGCAGCCTTACTGACCGTCCATCCCTTTTCGCTCCACGAAACATCTTTAGGATTGGTCCAGTTATCGGCCTTTAAGTTAGGGCTGAACGACAGATCCGCCAGCGCTTTTTGATTACCCGACCACGCCGCAGCAATCCCCTTGCCCAGATTGTAAAGCAATTCACGCCGGGACAATTCACGAGGGCTTGAAGCCTGCCCCTTGATTTCTTCCCGCAAGGATTTAACCGTACTTTTCAACGCTTCAACTTCGGAAGTTTCCTGAACGGTGATAGTCTCCAACGTTTTTACAATCCCCTCAAGAATTGCCTCTTTTTCCTGAAAATAAGCGGTCGCCGTTTCCGTGTTGGTAAATCCGGTCAACTCGATTTTTTTCATTTCCGCTATCTTTGTTTTGATA
>Ga0268262_10003390_pt1 | contig 17315 bp, 10 predicted proteins | sample TergutNc150P3_FD_190354 | JGI IMG/M metagenome (GOLD analysis project Ga0268262, IMG submission 190354) | Nasutitermes corniger P3 segment gut microbial community from laboratory colony in Florida, USA - Nc150 P3 (SPAdes) (version 2) | ecosystem: Host-associated > Arthropoda: Insects >... | reverse complement strand
GTCGTCATCCACCATGAGGATTTTTTTCTTCTCGCCGCCGATATTATCGTTAAATTTTTCCGTTTCATGTTTTAATGATTCAAAGTTCTTGTTGTTTTCAAGGCTCATTTCATTGACCTGGCTTACAGTTACATTAATCTGGTTAATGCCTTTCAGGATCTCGTTCATGCCTTCTACAGTTTCTTTGCTGGTCTTTATAAACCCGTCCGTGTCATGAATAAGGGTCTCTCCCGATTCCGCCATGTTGTCGGAGCCTTTTTTAACCGAGGATGTTATGTCCCTAAGCCTGCTTATGGATTCCAGTATTTGCTTACCTCCCACTTCCTGTTCTTCCATCGCGTTACGAATGTTTTGCTCGTGTATGGAAACTGTTTTTACGCTTGTGTCTATGGCGTTAAAACGTTCCAATACGTCATCAGAAGATTTGGTAATGTTGTCTATCGACGCTTTTATTTTTTTAAGCATTGCGGCGGTGGTTTTTGACTGTTCACTCGATGATTCGGCAAGTTTGCGGATTTCATCGGCTACAACGGCAAAACCTCTGCCTGTTGCTCCGGCGTGGGCCGCTTCAATAGCGGCGTTCATTGAAAGTATGTTTGTCTGGCTTGCGATGTTTTTCATTACCGAGTTTATTTTCATAAGCCCTTCGGAATCATGGGCTATTTCCTTTATCTCCTGCGCTACCAATTGAAGCCCTGTTTTGCCGTTTTCCGACGCTTCCGTTAATACATTTACGTTTTTGCCGTTTTCAATCAATGTCTGGGTTACCGAATGAATGTTCGCCGTCATTTCCTCAATTGCCGAGGACGACATATTAACGCTTTCAGTTTGTTCTTCAATAATTTCTTTAAGGCTGTCAATATTGGTTTTAATGTTGCCTACCGCCTTGCCCGCTTCTTCCGCGCCTGTTTCCTGTTTAACCATGAGCTCCCTCATGCTGTCAAGATTCGAGGTAATCTGTTCCACCGCCGTAGACGTTTTCTCCATATTGGCGGAAAGCTCAAAACTTGTATGGTTAAGTCCGTTAATTCTGTATTTTATTGTTCCTATAAGTTCTCTTATTTTCCCTACAGTAATGTTAAAGTAACCAAGTAATTCCCCAATCTCGTTGTCTTTGACAGATTCAATTTTTTTTGTCAGATCTCCTTCGCCCAAAGCTTTCAAAATAACGTTGATTTTGTTAAAAGGCGAAAATATCATTTGCATGAAGAATAAAGACAGCATAACGCCGAGGGAGAGGGAAATTCCGCCGATAATTACCTGCCGGCGTTCATTCGATACAATTGTATTATGAAGACTTTCTCCGTCATAATCGCATGCGATTATTCCCGCGATTTCTCCGGCTGAATTTTTTATTGGACAATAAAAAGATATCAGCCAGCCCCAATCTCCCTGTTTTGTCAAATCGCAGTATCCCGTTTTTCCCGATGTTACTACTCTTTGAAACGCCGCGTCATAAGAGCCGGTATCTTCTTCGGTTCCGATACTGGAGAAATTTTCAATATCATCCGGTTCGGCGCTGCCGTCAATGACTATCTGCCAAATATCATCTTTAAACGGCGCAAGCGCATAAAGATATTTACAGCCGGAAAAATCCTTTAAATGTAACAGAGCGACCCTGATTTCTTCATAAAAGGGATCGTTTGAATCCTGAGATTTTACCAGCGCCTCAAAGGAATCTACGTCAATAAAAGAAGCCGCTTTTTCCACAATTGTAACGCCCTGTAAGGCAAATGTTTCCGTTACGGCTTTTGACATTTGGCGTATTCCCAATACTGATATTATTCCGATTAGAGCTATAATGAAAATGGAAAGAAGAACCGCAAACTTGAATCTTAGTGAATGTGTTAATTTCATAAATTTACCCCTTATATCCTTAACTAAAAAATAAATAAAGTGTTATTTAGCGTCAAGGAAATAATATAAGTAAATTGTATAATTTCTGTCTTGCTGTTACCGGCTTTACACGGGTTTGCGTTCTCTTAACTCGGTTTCCTTTTTTTCGATTGCTTCTTTAACCAGAGCAATTTCCCTTAATGCGGTCTTGAATTCAGCCTGTTCGCGTTCAATTACGCTTTGATTTTTTTCCGTAAAGGCGATGTAGGCGTCGTTCCCCATGCGGGACAGCAGTTTTTGCGCCTGTCCTTCAAGCTGTTTGATTTCCAGCATCAGAATGCCGCGTTCGCCTAAGTCCTGCGCCTTTGCTCCGGCCTTTATCGCAAGCTCTTTTGATGCCGCCAGGCTCTGATCCATAAATTCTTTCATTCTTTCGCCAAATGTCATAATAACCTCACTTTCTCTTAATTCCCAAAATGGTAAGATCGTCGTACTGCTCGTCTTCCTTTACATGAGTATAATACATATACGCTTCATTTTCAGGGTATTCTTTTGTATTTATGCAATAACGCCTGTATTGCAGGAAGTGGTTTTTCAGGAAGCCGTCTACCTTTTTATCCACCAGAACGCGCGATTCTTCGTCGGCTTTCGGGCTTTTGTAGCAGCGGAACATTTTTTCTACCGATACCATCGCCATAATTACTTCTTCCGCGTTGCCTTTGCAGCTTGAAAAATCAAATTGAAGTTCCATGTCGCCTTCCGGGTTATGGTATTTCTTTAAGGAATAAACTTTTTTCGCCATTACCGCGTTGATAATCGCCTCTACGCGCTCGGGGCTCATTTCCTCGTCGGCTTGTCCGCACAGGTGGTTTTCATGCGGCGTGTCGGCGGGACCTTCCGTACAGATTATTTCCTTAAAATTTTCGTTACGGAATTTTCGTTTTGCTTCTTCAATACCGTCAGTGTAGAGCAGAAGAATGTCGCCGTGATCTACCATTATGGTTTGGACGCTGTAGCCGCCTGTTGTTTCTATCATAAAGTTGGGGAGTACGCCGGTGGCGGGGGATTGCGGAAGGGTGATAGTTTTCAGCCTTCCTTCCGAAGCATCGTAAAGGTGGACGATATTGTCGCCGGCGTTGCAGAAGCGCGCGGTTCCCGTCGCGGAGTCGAAAAGACACAGCGTAAAGGCGGCAAAGCGCCCCTTGAACGCAAGGGTTTCAATAAAATCATTTATCTGATACACGACTTCTTCTATGTGCATTCCCTTCGCGTTTTGTTTCCATTGCTTGAAATAGTTAAGGAACATGGTCGCAACCTGAATCATGATGAGCGCCGCCGGTATTCCTTTGCCCGCGACGTCGCATTTGATAATGGCGTAGTAACGGCCGTCCAAATCCCTGTAATCAAAATAGTCGCCGGATACGCCCTTTGCGCCTTCGTAGTAGCCGAAGAAGCTTAAGTTTGCCGCTTCTTTGGAACCGCTTGTCTGTTTGTTGCCCTGGCTGTCCAAATCCAAAGGAATAAATTTCTTTTGAATTTCTTTACCTATTGAAAGATCCGATGCCGCCATCGCCGCTTTTACAAGACCGTGTGTCATGTCGTTAATGGTGTTGCCAAGAATTGTAAGTTCATCTTTTGTGGTAAGGTGTATGTCTACTCCCTCAAGCTTTGCCTTGTTTTCTGTGTCGCGGATAATTTCGATGTGGCTTACAAGTTTTTGGATAGGGCGTATGATTAATGTAGAAAGAATAAACGCGCCCGCAATTCCAATGAGCGTTGCAGCTAGGGCTACGATTATAATCGTACGCAGAAGCAGTAACTGTTCGTTGAAGATAGCCGCCATGATCGAGTCGAGAGACACTTCCAGACGGATTAATCCCCTGAAATAGTTGTCATCTGCGCCCTGACGGAACATTACAGGCTTGTAAAAAATAAATGTTCTGTTTTTTTCTTTTAAGATTTTTTCATCTGTGAATTCGGGATAAGAATGTATTTCCCCGCCTATTCTTGTAAGCCTTTCCGTCAGGTTTACTTCCAAGGAACGGATTGTAACCTGAATATCGGCGACGCGCTGCATGCTCGCGGCGTCAAGGCGTATAGCGAGAGACTGGCCTTCCTGCAAAAGCTCTACGATGCTCTGGGAAAGTTCGCCGACTTCACTGCGCGCGCGGTTGTTAAGCTCCATGCTGAATTGTTCGTAAGACGGCGTAAGAACATCGGTAATCCGCGATACGCCGGGGCGGAATTCGGTCGTATCAATTTTGGAAAGAATGTCAGGATCGTTTGTCGCCCAAACATGATCGTTATGCGTGGAGCCAGGCCTGTAGCCTGTAATGGTAATGTATTTCGCTTCGGGAAGCGCGGCGGATTGAGCGGGAAGGAATCCCATTTCCACGGCGCCCTGATCTCCCATAGGCAGATACGCCCTTGCGCTGGAAGCAAGGCCTTCCAATAATACCTTTGAGCGCGAATATAATCCTTCCAGCCGCGTTTCGCGCTGTGAAGTTGTCATAAGTATATACATAGGCGTAGAGATCATTATAATTACCGAAAGAACCAGCGCGATTGTAAATGACGCAAGTTTAAAACGAAGCCCGCTTCCTTTTTTATTTATACGGGCAATTTTGTGTTTCTTCTCCATAGGCATAAATTCTCCTGTAATTATGGCAAGCGCTTCCTGTTTTACCGCCGCGCTCTCGGCGGCAACTCCGGCAATTCCGCGTATTGCGGCAACTGTTCCAAGAGCGCAGAAAAAGACAAGTATTGCGGCAAGAATCGCCGCGGGATTAAGAGTTATTTTATTGTTCCCTGTTTTCCATGAGGGACTCCAAACTTGCGAGTAATCGCCGATTTTTACTGTAGCGCTTCTTGATACTGAAATGTCTGAAGGCGCGGCGTACCAGCCTCTGACCGGGTGCAGTATTTTCAGTTTGTACTGACCTTCTTCAAGATTTTCAAATTTTAATCCGCCGATTTCCTTGTCCGATAAAATCGCGAATAAACCGGGAATGTCCTGTCCGGCGTTATTTTCCAAAACAACAGAAGTTACATTTCCGCCGCTGGAAAAGCCGCGCCCGATTATTTTTATTGAGAGCGTTCCCTGCACGTCCTGGCTTGCGTCTATAAAGCTTACGCTGGTATAGGGAATAAATTTATTTGTTTTGAATATTATATTTGACTGCGGACCTATGTTTCCCGCGCGGTCAATCGCGGAAACCGTGAACGCGTATAACCCGTTATCGTTATTTGAATATTCTACAGAGGTAGTTGTTCCCATGATCCGGGAAGGAGGCGCGCTGACCGCCGCTTGTTCATTTCCCAAAGATTGAAGATTCCATGTATAACCGGCGGCAAAAGGGTCTTGAGACGGCTGCCATGTAACTGTGAAAGTGTTAGATGCAAGATAACCCTGGCTGTCCGTCTCCGGCTGGTTTATTGTAAGAGCCGGCGGCGGCTGGGTTTTTCTGTCGTAACTTGTTCTGGCGGGAGAAGACCAGTTTCCGGCATAGTCCTGCGCCGATACGCAGAAGTACCATGTGCCGTCCTTGTCCGCGTTAAGTTCCAAATTGAGGTTTTGGGTATTGCCGGTATTATAGATCATAATTTGATTGGACGGCTGTGCCGACGCGTTCTGCGACCATATCCAGGAAAATCCAAGAATGCCGGAAGTGTCAAATGGGATATTCCACGCAAAGCGCGCCTTCTCGGAGCGGCTGGGTATTGAAGGATTAAAATTTACGGCGGTAATACGCGGGCTGTTTACAGTATGATCCGGCGCAAGCAATACGATCCTCGGTATGTTCTGCGCGGTACTCTGCCAGAAGATGAATAAGCCGTCGCTGTTGGCGGCAGGTCTTGCGAACGAAGATTCCACGGCGGCGCTGGAAAGCAGTTGGTTCTGCCAGCCGATATTATCCTTCTGCGCCATAATGATACGGTTGTTTCCGCGGCGGTTGTCAAACCAAACTACTATCGGATTATCCTTGTAAGTAAATCCTATCGGATTGTTGCAATACGCTTCTTCTGTGTTTACTCTTTCGACGCGGCCTATAATATTCCCGTTTGGATCGATTGCCGCGCTGTAAATCTGGGGCGCTTGGGCAGAGTAGTGCCGTTCCCAAACAAGCAGAAGGTTGCTTCCGTTTTTTGAAAGGTGGGGGCGCTGGTTGTCAAAATAATTCGCGTTAGCCTGAGTCTGCGTAACAGGATCGTTAAATGTCGTGAAACGTTTTGCGGCGCTCCATGTATGACCGCCGTTGTCGCTTGTCTTAAAATATAACTGGAAAGAAGAGGCGGTTTCAATATCGGTAACAAGGGATTGAAAAAAGACAATGTCCCTGTTTCCGGCGCTTGCGTGGGTGGGAAGAAAACTTAAAGTAAGGTTGTTTTCCGTCGCAAATACTTCAAAAGGAGACCAGTTAATTCCGTCGTTGGAACGGGCGTAATGAATCGAAAGCGACTGCGAAAGGCCTCTTGTTACAAAAAGAAGATAGCCTCCGTCCGCGCGGACAAAGATACGCGGGGCGATGGAGCCTTCCGCGCCCATGTTAATTGATTGACGCGAGAAAGTTTTTCCCCTGTCCTCTGAAATAAGTATTTCCGTTCTTTCGCCGGACGCGGCAATCGCGATTAATATTCTGTTTTTGTTGTCAATTACAAGGCTTATGATAGACGGTTCTGTCCCCGAATAGATGTAAGGACCGGCAATCATTCCCATTTGTGTCCATTCTTCGCCCGGCAATTTAACAGCCAGGTAGATGTTTATCTGCCCGCTTGAGGCAGCGCCCTGATTTCTGTTAGTTGTAGATTCCTGCCATGCAAGCACGGAAAAAGCATCTGCGGAACTATGTGCCGACGACGCGCTGACGGGGAAATTTCCCGGACGGTCTGAAAAACGCGCCGGTTCTTCCCAAAAAAAGTCTATTGCGGACAGAGAAGACAGCGAAATAAAAAGGAACAGCGAAAATATAAATGATTTGATAAATTTGTGTATCATAAAACCGACTGTATCCTTCGCTGTAATTCAATCAGCTTTGTAATATTGCGGTTTTTCGGGTTCTGCATAAGTTTTTGTACAACCGCAAAAGCGACAAGATTGTTTCCCGCCTGTAATTCTTTAACCGCCCTTTGATATTCAAGCTCGTCTTCGCTGGAAAGAACGATTGCGCCCGGAACATTCATTCTGTTTAAGAGCCTGTCTTTTACACGCATAGCTTCCGCGTTTTCCGGGTTTAGGGCAATTGCTTCGTTTACCTGGGTAAGGGCGACTTCATATAATGTCGTATTGTTTGCTTCCAGAATACGGTTTGCCGCGGATGATAATTCTTTTGACCGCGCCAAAGCCCTTGGATCCGGCGGCGGCGGACGGTAGCCCATATCAATTTCCGCCTGGTTCATGATGCCCTTTAATCCCGGGTATTTCGGGTTAATTTCCGCAAGGTTTTGCAGTTCCGCAAAAGATTCAATGGAACGCTGTTTTGTCCCGGATATTGCTGTTTTCATACGCTGTTCAAAGGAAGCGTTAAATGCCGCAGGATCGGTATACTGTTCCATTCTAAGTTCCAGCATACCGGCGTCCTGATTAACCGGGAATATAAGCCTTACTTCCCTTGTCTGCCGCCGCGCTTCGTCAAATTTCGCAAGACCGCTTGCGCGGCTGCCCGCGTTTATCAGGCGCACGCCTTCCTCGTAATTCATTCTGGCTTTGCTTAAAAGCTGGCTCATTTCAGGATACAATGGCGCTGTGGGAGAAATTATCCGGCCCGAACGCGCGGACATCGCCCCCCGGACAATGCCCAGCCAGTAAATAATTTCTTCGTTTTCATCGGGGTTTGTTATGCGCCATCGGCTTCTTGCCCTTATAAGGCCGTCTTCCGCCTGCTGGAAATTTCCCTCAAAATACGCGGCGCGGGCGCGGTTAACGAGATTACGCACTTCCGCGATTATCGTTTCGTTTTCGGCGGAGTTAATAGCCTGACCTAAATTAAAGAGCTGGGTGTCCCATGACTGGCGCAGGGTTGCGGACTCCTGCACTTCAAGCGAGCTGTTAAAACGTTCAGACGCTTTTTGAAGCCTGTCCCTTGCGGTATCAAAGTTCTGCGAACGGTAGGAAGCCTGCGCCTCCCTTAAAAGCCTTTCCCCTTCCTGCCTAAAGGCTTCCGCCTGGGTTGTCCTTGAATTTGCCGTGTTACGCAAAGTTACGCCCTGGCCCCTAAGCCTGTTCAACTCGTTGATATTTTTTTCACAATCGGCAAGTATTGCGGCAATCTCCGCGTCGGACTGTATTGTTTTAATTTCGTTTTTAAAAGATGCAACCGCTGAATTCCCGCGTTCTACGTCTGTTGATAATGACGCGAGCATCGCAGTAAGCGTTTCCAGCGCTTCAGAGGGGAAATAGTCGGTAACCGTGCTTCCATCGGCTCTTTTGCGTACCTGTCCGTCAAGAAAGTTTTTCCCTTTTTCCAGTTCCGCGGTTCTTGCGGTTAAGCCGCGTTTAAGTTCGGTGTTTAAAACGAAATAGTAAACGTACGCAGACCTGCGTTCCAAAGCGGCGGCGGCGGCGGATATTTTTTCTATTGCGCTGATCGCGTCCGTTAAATACGGAGTTGTATAATAGTTTTTAAGTAAATTATTTGTTTGTGACGCGCTTAATAAAACAGCGTTAATCTCATTTTTAATTCCCGAGGAGTTGTTTTTTGCCTGAAGTTCGTTGTTTATTGCCGTAACCGCGTCGGTTTTGCCGTCCTGCCATAATGTAAATGATGAATTAACCGTACCGGCGTATGTATTAGTACGCACAGCCAGATTCGCGGCCTGTATTAAATAATTAGATGATTCATTTAAAGTCCTTAATGTAATATACGCCGGAATATCGTCCTTTGTAATTAAATTGCCGGATACATCAATTAATTGCGAGTTTTTGCTTTCGTTAAGAGCGCGGCGTTTTTGAAAAATCAACTGCGATGAATTTACAAAAGTTATTGTTCTTTGAAGGGAAGTAACGGCGTTTGAATATTGTCCTGCGTTAACAGCCGCAAGTCCCGCTGAATTCGCGGTTACGGCGTTTTGCGTAATGGCTTTTAATACAGGATCTATCGAGTTTTTCCAGTAAGTTTCAAAAGCGCCGAACATTCCTTCCTGTATTGTTTCTCCCTGCCGCCCGTTAATCAATATTGACAGGAACGAAAGATGATTGCGATCCGCCATTTCAGGATCGGAGCTCTTTAATCTGTTTAAAATACCGTCAAATGCGCTGTCGGCTGTGTATAAATCGCGTTTTAAAGCGATAAACCTGTCCATTGTCGGAGTTAACTTGTTTGTAACTTCCGCCGCCGTGTTAAGGTTGCCGGAATTAATAGCGCGCGCCAAATCCGCGGACGGCGCCGTCATGGCTGCGCTTACCGAACGGAATGAGGCGACAACTGAATTTACCCTTTCTGTTTCTCTCTTGACGGAATTTTCGACAGCGGCGCCGTACCCTGCCTGAAAGAATTCATCCCGCATAAGGTCCATTCCGCTTGCGTATGTTAAAAGGGCGGCTTCACATTCTCCCTTGTCAAGCTGAGCCCTGCCTGTTTCCAGAATGTCGCGCAGCCTGTTCCTGAGTACGTTAAACTGCGCGATTTCATGCGTTCTTGATATAAACGATGAAATAAGGGGGCTTGTCTCATTTTCCAGAGATCTTAACTTTACTGTTAAATTATAGATTTTTTCCTGGTTTTCAGGTTCGTTTAAAAGCGTTTGGATCAATTCGTCGGCTGTGTGGTTAAATTTCTCTCTTTCCAGATATATTTTTCGCAGGCGTTCCTGGGCATTGTCGAAACGGTCGGGATAGCGCCTTATATAGTCGGTTAAAACGAGAATCGCTTCATCATGTTTTTTTTCATCTATCAGTTTGTCGGCTTTTACCAGATCCGGGTCGCGCTGGCCTGATCCAAAGGCGGGAAATGCCATCAGCCAAAGGCTTGCGGTAACTAGAAATATTGTAAATCTAAGGGTAAATTTCGACATTTTCTTACTATACTATATTATCGTAAATTTACCGGAAAACCTTTGTTTTCACTGTTTTTTTTCTTTTAGCCGATATATATTATATAAAGATGATATATCAAAAAACCAGGGTTTTTTCAGCCGTATGTCTGTTTTTATGCCTTCTCATGCCGCTAGGGGCTGCCGATTTTCAGGATAGTTACGGCACTTTTGCGGATTATCTAAATAATATTTACGGAATAGACGATAACGCCGGATTAACCGCTTTTCCCATATTAAAAATCCCCATGGGGGGGCGTTCCGAGGGTATGGCGTCCGCTTTTACCGCTGTTTCGGACGATATTTCATTTATTGAGTACAACCCCGCAGGTTCTTCCATGCTTGCAAAATCGGAACTTGCCTTTTTTCACAATAACTGGATAGCGGACAGTAAGGTCGAGGGGCTTGTTTATGCCTCCCGTTTTGGGAATTTAGGGATTGCCGCGGGGGGGAAATGGCTTTATGTGCCTTTTACCGAATATAATATGTACGCAGAAAGGGTTTCCAACGGTTATTTTTCCGAAGGCGCGGCAATTCTTAACACTTCCTATAATTTTTTATCGGGATATTATTTCGGCGGGGTGTCGGTTGGGGTAAGTTTGAAAGGCGTTTTCCGTATTATGCCGGATTATACCCAGGACGATGATGTAATTAAAAACGGTTCGGGAATGTCGCAGTCCGCTTTTATGGGTATGGCAGATGTAGGAGTGTTAACAAGGTTTAATTTCTTAAAGTCCTACGCTTCAAGGGAAAAAAACACATCAGCCGCCCTTGTAATTAAAAATATCGGTCCTCCCGTACTTGGCGAACCTCTGCCCACTGTTATGGCAGCGGGAATTTCTTATAAGCCGATTCGCCCGTTAATTTTAGCGTTTGATTTTTATATGCCGCTTAACATGATGGATTTTGGGCTTTCTGAAAAACCGTATTATGCTGTTGGAACAGCCGTTAATGTAACTAAATTTTTATCCATGCGCGCCGGAACAATGATAAAGGCGGGCGGCAGCCGTATTACAATCGGCAGCGCCGTTACCCTTGAAAAAATTGCGGTTGATGTAAACTACACTCTGGATCTGCTTACCCAATTACAGCCGTTAAACAGGGTCAGCCTCGGCTTGCGTCTGGATTTGGGAGACGACGGCAGGCAGAAAAAGGCCGATACGGTCAATGAACTTTACCTTTTGGGTTTGGACGCTTTTGCGCAGGGAAAATACAGCGAAGCAAAGAGTTGCTGGCAGGAAGCGTTGAAAATAGACCCCACGTTTGAACCGGCGCGTGAAGGGCTTAATATGCTCGGTAACAGGCAGGATCTTCAGGATAGGGTAGAGGACTTGTTCAAACTTGATTTCTAGGCGGCGTCATTCTTTATATTCGCCGGCTTCCGTATACATTCTTTGAGCCTCGTCCCATGTGAAAAATATCCATTTGTCATTTTTTGGATCGGGATCGGGAATCCATCGCGGTCCGTCTATTGTTTCGATATTGGAATAAAAAACTTTTACCCCGTACTTTCCTTTGTAGTTTATAAATTCTACAGGCGCGGGTCCTTTTTTAAGATCGATTATTTTGTAGCGAATTCTGCAGAACACAAAGCCTTTTTTTTGCGGCTCATAATGAAAAATGTCGATAATATGGCCTAATTCTTTCACATAAAGGTAACGGAAAATTTCATCTATGCCGTCGCCGTTAAAGTCGCCGATTGAAACGCTGCCTTCGGGAGTATGTATTCCCGGTATATTGTGCAATATGTCATATTCGGAAATTTCATCAAGATATTGATCAACAAAATATTGTCCGCTTACCGTTCCATAGTAATCCTCTTCTATTTTTCCGTTATTTATTACATAAACTAATATATGCATGCTGTTTAATCTGATTATCCAGTTGTCGCCGCCGGGTATTCCGAAATTTGCTTTTTCAATAAAAACAATTTCCGCGTCTCTTTCCTGAAAATACTGGTCGTTTTTATAGATAAATTCTTTCATTTCTTCTTTTTCTTTTTCCAGAGCGGCTTCAATTGGATCCTCGTATATTTCCTCATCGTTTATGGTTACGGCTGGCGTCTCAATTAATACAATTTGTTCTTTCTTTTTATTACATGAAAAAAGCAGCAGCGCCGTAATACAAAGAAAAATAAATATTTTTAATTTCATTGTTCTTCCTTTTTATGACGATTTGAAAATAAACGGAAATACAAACACGACAACAAGCGCCCACAAAAAGTATAGCGGCAAATACTGCACATTTTGTTCCATTTTTTGTTTTGTTTTCAGGTATATCATATATGCCAAATGCCCCAGCATAAAAATATTAGTTCCAAGAAGGGTAATTTTGTTCGCCGTTATGCCGTATTTGCTTAATCTGTATACAACCGCCGATATGGTGACAATATCCAATATTACCGTAACTACAGGCAAAATATAAGAACATATATTCAGGAATTTGTTTTTTATTCCGTTAATGCTTGTAAATACTAAAATACATATAACAACAACCATCTCAATGTTGTAAACGATAAATATATCCCTGTCATCGTAAGGTTTTGATTCTGTAAATATCGATATTATTCCAAACGCCAAAAGGGGAATCAAAATCAGGGGCAAGAATATATTCGCTATTATCACGGATAATTTAATTTTGTTAAATTTTTCAATAACCAGCAATGATACAAAAGGACAGGCGACAATCCCCAATGTTATTATATTTTCCATAATAAAATCCGTAAAGTCTACATTTATCGCCCAAAACAGCGAATATGTTAATCCAACGATAGTAGCTCCGCCCAATAGAAATATAGTTGACCAAACAATGGTTTCGCCGAAAACTTCCAGAAAAGCGGAATAATTTAACTTTTTTATGTTAAATTTAGAATAAGCAAACAAGACGAAAAACCAGAAAAGTATAAACATAAATATAAACGTGTTATCCAAAGATTGAGAATCATATTTTTCATATTTTAAAGTATCACTTGAATCCGGCAGCAGGATAAAATAAATGTACATTATGATATTCGGCAACAGGCATAACGCGATATTTTTAATGTTTTTCTTGGAATCAAACATAAAAAACAATGACAAAGAAATTGTGCAAATTACCGGTATAGTATCGACTAAATAATCAGCAAATTTATCAAGGGATAATGAAAAATACAGACGTATCGGAAGCCATGCGGCAATAATCAGTATAGCGGTATATATATATTTGGCTTTATTGCTTTTTATATCTTTAGGTTCATTTAAGGACTTAAAAAACAAGCGTGCATACCAGTATTTGATAATTAGGTTCGATTCAGGCTCATACATGGTTTTTATTGTTTCCGAAAATGTTTTTTTGTCGGATTGATACAATTCTTCCAATGTCATTGGGTTATTTATATTTTCCATAATTACGTCTTTTGTAATTTCCATATTTACCTCTTTTCGGTTATAAGTAATCCTTATTATATAATACCATGGTTTTTTATATAAATACAGACAGGAATGATTGACAAGCAAATAAAAACAAGTAATAATTAAACATCTTATTTCAAGGAGAATCTTATGCTTATAGCTATAATCGCTGTAATAACCTGTATTGTGATTACGATTTGTTTTGGGATATTTTTTCTTATAAAAATAATAACGCACTTTAAAGAAAATGAAATAAGAAACAAAAATTTAATCCGGCTGGCGGCGGTTATTATACTTACTATAATTCTTGGGGGAGTAAATACATTCTTAATAATTAAATATTCACTGAACAAGTTAGGTTCCGGTATTGATAATGTATCTCTTCCTATAACTTCGGAAAGCACATATAAACCTATAAGCGAAGCGCCGAATGCTGTCATCATAGGCCGTATAGATACCGACTTTTTTATTAAAGTTGCAGGAGATTCAAAAACCGCAAGGCAGCAAATCGACCGTATGGCTTATATTGAACTGTTAAGGGCGGCGGGAGAAAAATACGGTAATAGCGACGAGATAGATATTGTTGATATTACCTGGGTATTTAACGAAACTGAATCTGACTTTATTGTTACAGAGCCGGTGGAATATTCTGCCATTGGAAAAGTGATAAAATACAATCCATGACAAATACGGGAAAACTTTAGTTTATTTGCGGTTATTTATCGCTAAAAACATCTAATATATTAATGTCTGTTTTATTTTCTGAATAATAAATGCTTCTTCCGTCAGGGCTAATCGCTGCAGGGACAGGTAATTTATAAGAATTTATTATGGCGCCGTTAATATAATCTATAATATCTATTCTGTTATTATATCCTAGATCTCCTCCTTCTCTCGATTCCTTTTATTGTATCCCATATTGTAATTATACCGTCTGCGTATCCGGCTCCTGAAACAAGTCTTTGTCCGTCAAATCTGTATGAAATTGATTTTATTTCTCCTCCGTGTCTATCACTATCTGTCAATTTAAATACAATATTCCCTGTTTCTATTTCAAATATTAATATTTCCTGAGGCCAGCCTGCGCCTTCTTCAACTGTATTTAATGCGATATATAAATTATCAGGACTGAATTCCATTTTAATATAACCATAAATAAGTCCGTTGAATTCGCTTACTTTTTCCATTGTGCCACTTTTATAAATTCTTATTAATCCGCCAAGTTCAGCGGCGGCTATGTATTTACCATCATGGCTGTATACAATATTTACTATATGACCGAAAGCACCGGTGTCATAATCACGCGCTTCGGCGGTTATTGAAATAAATATTGTTAATAAACAGAAAACAGCGATTTTTTTCAAATTAACTCCTTTTGTCTGTTATTAATCAATATCGAACCCTGTTTTTATATGTTCTATTTTACCGTTCGGCAGTACTTTAAAATTATGCGTGATTTCAGAATCCTCTCTTCCATATTGTTTTAAAATAATAAGTACATAACCATTTTCTTCTATAATCTCATACCCTTTAAAGGGACTGTTATAATAACGCTTTGTTGCGCTTAAAATACCCGTATCAATTTTTTGATCGTTTATATAAATAAATATATCTTTATCAGGGTAGATTCCGCTTTTTGAGGAATGTCGAAGATAAAAATAATCTTTTATGCCGTTTTTATCAATATCGGTTATCAGCGTTTCAGCCGCTATATATCCTCCGAATATGTATCCTGTAATATTGTTATGTTTTATTTTATACCAATATCCCCATACATCATTTATTTTTTCTTCTTTATTCGTATATTCAATTATTTGAATTTCATCATTTAAGTTTAATTCCGCGATAACATCGCTGTTTTCGTCAGGCTCTGCTCTTGTCATTACGCCGTTCTGTAATATATGATACTTATTATAATGAAACACATAACTTTTTGAGCCCCATAAGCTTTTATATTTATCATAATAATCTCTAAACCCTTTTATTTTATCCAGAGTCCACCAGGTTGCTAAATGATAAATTGCCCCTATATTTTCTACTTTATTATCGCTAAAGTCTATATCATTAATATATTTTATATTTAATTCTTTGAATACTGAACAATCAATTACTTTTGGAAATCCGCTTGCTATGTATATTGTTTCAAGATTTTCCAAATATTTAACCGGTTCCAAAGAGGAAATGTTTGATTCCAGTATATATAATTCTTTTAATTTCGGAAAGTTTTTCAGAAAAGAAATATCTTTTACTTTTTTGGAATTAATCGTTAATACAACCAGATTATCTTTTAATTGCAGCAAGAATCCTATATCTGGAACATTTAACAGGGTGCAATTAACCTTTTGCCTGTTATCATATTGATAATATTGGTTGCCGTTTTTGTCATTATATCTTATATCGTTAAATAAAACAGTATCGCTATAATAATAAGTTTTTTTTTCTTTAACTTGCGGCAGGTAATTATTAAATAAAACGCCTTGTATATATTCGCTTTCATCGCTTATTTTGGTTAATGTGTTTTCCGACTGTTCGGGTCCATTAAGCCACCGATCAACTCCAAGTCCCTCTTTTAAGGTTAATGTTTTTCTGTCGGAAGAAAAAGACATTTTAAATGTCTGAAATACATCAATATCGGTAAAATCCTGCGGAATAACAAAAATTAACTTATTTCCTTTAATTTTATAATTATATCTTTTAAAATCTATTTCTGTATATCCTTCTCTATCCCGTCCCCATGCCAATATTCCTTTGTCGTTAAAAACCCATGTCATACGATCTTGATCTTGCCATGTTCCGATAATCTTTTTTTTATTACTGCATGAGTTAAGCAATAAAAGCGCCGATATTAAAATAATTATGGGCTTTTCCATTTTAATACGTTTCATATTCATATATTATTCACTTTACCGTGTTCCTTCTCTTTTTTCATTTCCAAGAGGAGGAATAATTAATACTTGTTCAGGTTCAATTAAATTCGGATTTTTATCATCAATTAAATTGCTTTTATTTGCGTCGTATAGTTTTTTCCACAAATACTGATTTCCATAAATAAAATCATAAGAAGCTATTTTCCAAAGGCTGTCTTTTTTCTTTATTTTATAATAAACAGGTTTTTCAGGTTCCTGATACGGCAATTTGATTTCATCTTCTTCATCATCTTCTTTTCTATGTACATAAAAATCAATTTTACTGAATATTTTTATATTATCAACATTCAGATAACCTTCATTATCGGTTTTTACCTCCATTTTCGTGTCATCCGGAAAAAATAAAGTTACTATATAATTTCTCCATGGTTCTCTTGTTCTGCCATATGTAATCCGTTGCCTTAACCAACGCATAACAGACAACAATTCGCTGTTTTGGCTTTTTATTTCTTTATATTGTACAATAAAATAATAGAAAGGGCTTATATAACCTTTTTTTTCAACTTCACGCGCATTGTTTTTTTGGATATCATCATCGAAAAAAGGAATCCAATGAAAAGCAATTTGATTACTTTTTACCCTTGAAAGATATTCACCGACAATATCATCTTCTTCTTCACCTTTCGACCATATTGTGATTTTAACAGGCTCGCCGTCATTAATGTTCTCTGTTTGCGCGTATAATGTAACGCCCTTTCCTGTTGAAGATTCCGTTATTTTTTCATTTACATTCAACCATTGCAGGTTTTTTATTGTTTGCTGTCTGTAAAGCAAACTTGCGCAGGGAAATAAAACTACTAACAATAGTTTTTTCATTTTACTCCTTGCATCCCCGTCCACGTTGAATTTTTACCTACAGGAGCTGTTTGGCTCTTATATTTAATGAGATAATAACAATAGCTAAAAACACAATTTACCTTCTGTTATACAATACTTTATATTCTGCGTTACTCAACTTTAAACCGTGAAACATCTTTTATCAGTTCGTCAATGGCTTCATGGGTCTTTTGAGTCATATCATTGACACTATTTACCGCTATGTTTATCTGATCTGCGCCGGCTGACATTTCATTCATGCCGCCGGATATTTCTTGCGTAACTTTTTCAAGATTCTTGCTTTCTTTAATTACTTCCT
>Ga0268262_10003389_pt1 | contig 17317 bp, 17 predicted proteins | sample TergutNc150P3_FD_190354 | JGI IMG/M metagenome (GOLD analysis project Ga0268262, IMG submission 190354) | Nasutitermes corniger P3 segment gut microbial community from laboratory colony in Florida, USA - Nc150 P3 (SPAdes) (version 2) | ecosystem: Host-associated > Arthropoda: Insects >... | reverse complement strand
TATCGCGCGGGGTACAACCCCCCAAAAGGATCCTTGAAGACTACAAGGTCGATAGGTCACAGGTGTAAGCGCGGTAACGCGTTCAGCCGAGTGATACTAATAATCCGTGAGGCTTGATACTGTTTTTTGGGGCGGAGTTCGAAGACCGCCCCCACTATACGCCAACTAACTATTAGGGGACGGAGTTCGAAGACCGTCCCAGCAATACCGAACCTATTATTTCCGCATCTTCGATGAAAACGAAACTAACGCTAACGCGCTTCATCCGCAGGTTTTATGTTCGCCGAATTTCCCGGTGGTTTTGGCGCAGGTGACACACCCGTTCCCATTCCGAACACGGAAGTTAAGACCTGCTGCGCCGATGGTACTGCGTGGGCGACTGCGTGGGAGAGTAGGACGCCGCCGGGGTTTTTCTCTAAGGCTCTCTGACTTCTGTCGGAGAGCCTTTCTCTTTAAAAATATGGCGCGACGGCGATGTCTTTTATGGGAATTATATATTTGAATCCGCACTCCGTGCAGCCGCCGTCGAGGGTTTCTTCGGGGGGACGTCAAGGGATTCTCGGTAGGTCTGCGGAATTAAGTATATAGTTCCCAAAGATTTTAACTTTTTTATTTTTGGTATTGATAATTTAAAATCCAGATATTATTTTATAGATGTTATGTCTGTTAGGACGATTTCGTACGGAACGGCTTGGCGAAGTCTGACTGATTTAAAAACATGATTGACGATTACCGATAAAGAGTACTTTACTTGGGAGGGCTTATGGCTGAAAACAAAGAACTGAGGGTACCATTTACACAACAATTTACACCAGAACAGACACCAATGGACAAACTCTTGCTCTTGTTGGACAACGCAAAGAATAGTTGTGATAATCTAAAAAATTTAATTGCGAATAGCTTTTTTAGCAACAAGGCCGATCCAGAAAAGTTGGCAGGAAATACTGTTATCTCATTGAAGATATATGGTATCATTGATAAAGAGAACAAGTTAACCAATTTTGGTGTGGAACTGATTACCCATCGAAATGAAATTGAACTAGTTTATGAATTACTTGCAAAACATATTTTAGTTGATATGCATGGTATTGAAATTATTGAGACCCTACGGGAAATGAAACTCGCTGGTATTTCTATTTCCTTGTCTACTCTGCCAACTGAATTGCAAAAGAGGGGTTTCATAGTAAAAAATAACTCAAGTGATTTATCTGGATTGTTTGGTTGGTTAAGGCTGGCAAAAATAATGAATCATTATGATATTAATGAACCAGTTTATGAATCTGTCGTTGGTACTAAAGTAAAAACAATCGCATCGTTAATGCATTTGGATCAAAGACAGGTAGCATTTCTTCGGGCTATGCTAGCTATGAACGTAAGCGATTGGGTGCCATATAATAGTATATGTACTTATGCTGAAAATTTGTTTTCTGGAGAAATAACATATAATTGGAAAAGCATCATGAATGATGTTTTGAAGCCATTACAAGAAAACGGTTTTATTGAAATAAGAAAAAAAGAAAAACAAAACTTAAGCGCACCTGCGGGAAGAGGAGGCAAAACATCAGATATAAAACCTAAAGGAAAATTCTTTAACGAAATTGCTGCACCGATACTTGAATCACTATATTCATCTGCTGGGTTTCAAGATGTACGTGATATTAGGAGTATGCAACTTTCAGAAATAATTAAGGATGCACGACAAACTAAAGATACTGCAAAAAAAGGAAAAGCCCTTGAGTTTTTAGCAATTAGGTTGTGTCAGATGCTAGATTTAGACTTTGTGAAATGGAGAGAAACAGATGAAAGTGTTACCGCTGGTGGTGAAGTAGATGCTATGTTACATTCTTCAAGACTTATTTATTCAAGATGGCAGATACAATGCAAAGCTACACATATAACACTTGAAACCGTGGCAAAGGAAGTTGGGATGAATGCTGTAACTCTTGCAAATGTTATTTTAGTCGTTGGAACAGGAAGTGCAACAAATAGTGCTTTAACGTATCGAAATAGAATTGTTGCAAGTAGCAACCTTAATATTATATTACTAGAAGGTAAACATTTAGATGCCATTGTAAAAGACAAAACTGCATTGATAGAAATCCTAAATTCACAAGCTAGAGATGCAATGAAAGGCAAAGCTGATAATTCTATTGCTCGTTCAAAGAAATATGATGTTAGCCATATACAAGAAGAAGAATCAGAAGAATATGAAAAAAACATTGAAGTTTCATATAAAACAAATATGGGAATGATGTATTGTGCTGACTCGTTATATGTTCTACCACGTCTAATACAGCAAGGTGTCCGTGCTAAATTAATTATGACATCTCCACCATTCGCCTTAATTAAAAAGAAAGAGTATGGTAATGAAGATGCCGAAGAATACATCTGTTGGTTTATGAAATTTGTACCATATTTTAAGAATATATTAGAACCTAATGGTAGTCTAGTTATTGATATTGGTGGAGCATGGATTAAAGGATTACCTGTAAAATCAACGTATCAATATGAATTATTATTAAAGTTGTGTGAGAATGGTTTTTATCTTGCGCAAGAATTCTATCATTATAATCCTGCAAGATTACCAACTCCTGCCGAGTGGGTTACTATAAGACGTATTCGAGTAAAAGATGCGGTAAATAATGTTTGGTGGTTAGTTTTGGACCCTTTTGCTGATGCCGATAACAGACGGATATTAAAACCGTATAGCGAGAGTATGCTTCATCTTCTAAAAAATGGATATAAACCTATGCTTCGGCCATCTGGACACGGTATTAGTGATAAATTCAACAAAGATAATGGTGGGGCAATACCACCAAATTTAATAGAAATTGCTAATACTGAGAGTAATAGTATTTATTTGAAAGAATGCAAAAATGCAAAACTTAAACCACATCCAGCGCGTTTTCCAAATGAATTACCTAATTTTTTTATAAAATATTTGACCAATGAGGGTGAACTTGTAATAGATCCCTTTGCAGGATCAAATGTAACTGGCGAAGAAAGCGAAAAATTAAATCGAAAATGGATTGGGATAGAGCTTAACTCTGAATATATATTAGGGTCTAAATTTAGATTTAATAATATTGTTGAATAGCTTGTATATCAGGCAATTATGCAAAATTCAAATGTTTGTGAATTATATACTTGAATCTGCACTCCGTGCAACCGCCGTTGAGGGCGTCTTCGGTGGGATTCGGGTGGGATGTCAAGTGATTATCGGGGCGTTTGCGTAATTAAGTATATAGTTCTCTATACTGCAACAGGTAAGCACGGTAATAGGCGGAATTGTGATTATTTTTGCTATTTACAAATTACCCATAGTCCGCCGAGAAACGGAAAACGTAAGCGTAAAATATTGGATGATTGTTATAGGAATTACGTTGAGCGTTGTTGGGATAAGATTTTTATGCGGGCTTGACATTAGACAATACGGAGACGTAATTGTCACAGGAATTTCATCGGGATTGATTTCATTAATATTGACTCCGTTACTAATAAGGACGAAATAGGACACTACAATATGAACAAACTCCTTACACATCTCAAAGAAGAAAAAGAATCCAAACGAAAAGGCGGCTTGTACCACAAGACGCAAGTCAATCTTGCGTACAATTCAAATAGGATAGAGGGCAGTAAGCTGACCGAAGAGCAGACTCGGTATATCTTTGAGACCCGAACCATCGGTTTCAAAGAACAAGAAGCCGTGCCGGTCGATGATATTATCGAGACATCAAACCACTTTGTCGCTTTTGATTATTTGCTTGATACGATTGATACGGCGCTCTCAAACGCCCTGATCAAAGAGTTCCATCGTATCTTAAAGACAAGCACCTCCGATGCCGCGAAAAACGGGTTTATGGTCGGTGATTGGAAAAAGCAACCCAATGAAGTAGGCGGGACGGAAACGTCATTACCCCAAAATGTCGATACCGATATGACTGATCTCAACTCATGGTATAACTCTTTATCCGAATCCGAAATAACGTTTGAATCCATCGTAGAATATCACTACCGTTTCGAAAAGATCCACCCCTTCCAAGACGGTAACGGCAGAGTAGGCCGCTTGATTTTGTTCCGCGAATGTCTGAGAAACGATATTGTCCCGTTCATTATCAACGACGACCACAAACAATTTTATTATCGCGGATTAAAAGAATTTACGAACCTAAGGGGCTATCTAATTGATACCTGCCTATCGGCGCAGGATACGTATAGAGAGTGGGTTGAATATTTCTACCCTTGAAATCAAAATCTTAAAAATACTACAGCTGCCACTTATCACCGGAATCGCTCTGCATGATGGACGCACCTTCTCTCTACGTCTAGCACCCGCAACTGCCGCATGAGTTGCGCCGCCGGTTTTTTTCTAAATGGTTCTTCGATTATCGTCGGAGAACCCTTTCTTTTTTTGAAAAGTTGGCGCGATAGACCTGTCTTTTATTATATTCAATAGAAATCCATAGTTGCAGAAAGCGTCCTAAACGCAACTATAGGAACCCATAGTTGCAGGAGCGCAACTATAGAAATCCATAGTTGCAGAAAACGGTCTAAGCGCAACTATAGAAATCCATAGTTGCAGAAAGCGTCCTAAACGCAACTATAGGAACCCATAGTTGCAGGAGCGCAACTATAGAAATCCATAGTTGCAAAAAACCGTCTAAGTGCAACTATAGAAATCCATAGTTGCAGAAAACGGTCTAAGTGCGACTATAAAAATCCATAGTTGCAGGAAACGGCATATAGTGAGGCAAATTCACAAAATATGAAAATACAAGAGTTTATATCCGGGCGATTGGTACAACAGTACCACTATAAATGTTTCAGCCCTACGACCGTTAATCACGCGTGGTTGGTTGATGATGAGCAGCTTAGTTATTTGCTAAGCAGGGCGAATATCATTTTGGGCGAGTTGAACGCTTTTTCCACGCTTATCCCCAACGTGGATTTTTTTATAAAAATGCACGTCAAAAAAGAGGCCGCCAACAGCAGCGGCATTGAGGGGACGCAAACCAATGTCGAGGAGTCGTTGCAAAAAGCGCAAAATCTTGCCCCCGAAAAAAGAGACGACTGGCAGGAAGTCGAAAACTACGTTACGGCGATGGATACGGCTATAGATGAATTGACCCGTTTACCTCTATGTAACAGATTGTTGAAACAAACGCACGCCGTCTTGCTTGAGCGCGTAAGAGGCGAACACAAGCAGCCCGGCGAATTTCGTACAACCCAAAATTGGATCGGCGGAACGAGTGTAAACGACGCGGTTTTTGTTCCACCGCATCCTGCTGATGTTATGGATCTAATGAGCGATTTGGAACAATTTCTTCAAAACAAAAGTATTTTCGTTCCGGATCTTGTTAAGATTGCCATAGCCCACTATCAATTTGAAACCATACACCCGTTTTGCGACGGCAACGGACGCATCGGGCGTTTGCTGATTACGCTGTACTTGGTCAATGAGCGGATTTTATGCAAACCCACCCTATATTTGTCTGATTTTTTCGCTAAAAATAAAGTGTTGTATTACGATAATTTAACTATGGTAAGGCACAATAACAACTTAACGCAATGGCTGCGGTTCTTTATGGAAGGTATCATACGAACGGCTGAAAGTTCAATTGATACGTTCAAAAAAATTATTACTATGAAGGATGAAATCGAACGCGATAAAATCACCAAATTGGGCAAAAAAACTAAAACCGCCCGACAATTTTTACTTTACCTCTTTGAACAGCCGGTTGTGGAAACGGAAGATGTTATCAAAAAGCTGCACATCAACAAATCTACCGCTTTGCGGTTAATAGACGATTTTGTGGAATTGGAGATTTTGAAAGAAACGACGGGGTTCAAACGTAATCGTATTTTTATGTTTAAAGAATATATCCGATTATTTGAATAGGACAGTACATACCCTACAACTGCCACCTCTCCCCCGCGTCGCTCTGCATGATGGGCGCCCTTCTCTCTACGTCCAGCACCCGAACCTGCAATCGGCGCATGGCCCCGGTTCCAGTTATTCCGATGAATACTATGGTGTTCGCTCCGGCGGCGTTGCCTAGGCGCACTATGTCGTTGTCGCTCACGGCGCCGGACATCTGGAGTATGTGCTCCGCCTCGATTAGCGCGGCGCTCTGAAGTTCTCTGTCGACCAGTTCTATCCCTTTTTTGATGAAGCCGGCGGTTATGTCGTCTATGACCGCTCCGGCCATTGCGTTGTCCGGGGAGTTGTTGTAGATCCACACGACCGCCTTCTCCGGCAGCGCTCTCTGTATCTCGGCGCCCGCGAAGGCGGCGATCTTTGCCGTGCGGCTTGATCTGTCATCGTATTCGTTGGCGAGCGTCGCTTGGTCCCGCCGGATCTTGTTCAGCCTTTCGAGCGCTCGTATTGCTCTGGGGCCGGGGTTTCCGGTAAGATTCAGCGCTCTATACATAAGATTCGCCGCGGCCTCTACGTCGCCGAAATACTCGTGCAGGATGGAAGCGTTCTCCGCCGCCGCGACGCTCTTGTACCGATCGAAAATCCTGAGATAGGATTCCAAGGCGGGCTTGTAATTGCCGGCCTTTACGAGTGTTGCGGCCTCCTTCATCTCCGCCTTAAGGAGCTTGTCCCGCGATTTTTCCGAGGCTAAGCCGCGATGCTCGATAACGGTGTGGGGGGCAAGGTCGCGGCCTAGGTCCCCAAGGTAATGATTGATGACTTTCTTCATCAGTTCCGACGCGGAGGGGTAGTTATCGTTGCTTGAAGCGCTGCTGCGCCCCTTCTTGTAGATCGGCCCGATGAGGCTTCCGTCGCGTGTCCGCGTTAGAGAGTAACTGAAATCAATCTCCACGTTTGTCTTATAGACGGTATAGTATTCGGTCTCGCCGTTTTTTTTCTCGCGCGACTCCTCCTCAGACTCCTCCCACGATTTCGCTCCGGTTATCTGCCCCTTAAACACGGCGTCCGCATAGCTCTCGACGCTCTGGTTGTTGCGCTGCAGGCGGTCGATTTCCGCGGGGTCTACCAGCGTGAAGTAGTTCTGCTCCCGGATTTTGTCGGTCGCGACGATGGTGGCGTACTGAGCTATCTCGCCGCAGCCTTCGCCGCGGTCAGACGCCTTGAAGGCGATAAATCCGAGGTTGTAGTGAGTCGCGTCGTGGCAGTCGCCGCCGCTGTAGCTGTATTCGAACGGCATTATGGCTATGCGCTTGATACCGGAGGTGTTCAGGGCGGGCGGATGCCGCACCGCCAGGCTGATCGTGGGGGCGCAGCCGGAGAGTATAAGCGTTGTCAAAGCCAAAGCCGGAATAATAGATTTATATGTTATAGACGGCACGGAAGACTCCTTTAAAAAGTTATATCATAATAATGCAATATATCCGTTCCTTTAAACGCTTGGTATAGATACCTGAATATTTCTGTTTTTTAATCCTATAATCCTTTAAACTTGTTTATCTCGGCGAAGCCAACTTGTTTATCTCGCCGTAGGCAATCCTACTAATCCTAGTCCCTTTTGGCCTTGCCTATCCTCTTTACTCCCAACGCGTTAGGCAGCTGCGCCGCCGCCAATGATCTTCCGCCCGACGAGAAGTCGCCTATGAACTCCAAGGTGTCTTTCGCCGCTCCTATGAAGAGTTGGGAGGGGCCGCCGCCCTCCATGTACATCGCCCGGTCTATCGATATGGGCAGCTCGCTCAAAATGTTTACGAATTCGTGGACGGAGTGGGGGGCGGTGCATTGGATTAAGAGGAAGTTTCCGGATTTGTCGGTGGCCGCCGCCGCTATGCTCCAGCGCCTCTCGCTCTCCTGCCAGACGTTTTTGCCGTAGCACGAGAGCATGCGGATCGATTGAACCGCGGAACCGTAGAGTTGGCGGACAGTCTCGAAGTCGTCGCACTGCAGGTCGACGATGCGCGCCGTCGGGATGCCCTTTTTGAGCGGTTCGAAGAGCAGGATCGTCTTGTCTTTGGAGAGGCGCGGGTTGTTTACGTGCGAGGAGGTCTTCATGTATGAGACGCTGGTGCGGTAGTCGGCCTGGTACATGGCGGCGTTGGTGACCGCGACCATGCCCGACCGGGCCGCCCAGTTGCGGGCGGTGTATAAGGCGCCGCCGCCCGCCGGGTTTGAGGCGTTCAGCAGGTGCAGCTCGTGGCGTTTCAGGTCAATGCGTAAGACGTTGATTTTATTTGCGCTGTGAATTGCCGTGTCGTAGAGCGGCGATGGGAAAGACGCGAACTCCAGGCCGGGTTCAAGCGTCCGCCATTGGGCGTTAACGTTGATGTTTACGGCGGCTATGATTATTAGAATAGCGGTAATAGTTGTTTTTGTGTTCATAAAATCAAAATAATTAAAATCAACGTCAAAATCTTTAAAATCTTTTTTAGACGAAAGGCTTAAAATCAAAGTCTTTAAAATCTTTTTTAGACGAAAGGCTTCGCCTTTCATAGATAGTTCGGGGGCTAAACCCCCGAACTTCAGTCAAAAGATAAAGTCAAAAGATTTTGACTTTGATTGAAAATGCGGGGTTTAGCCCCGCATTTATCTATGAAGCCGAAGGCTTCGTCTAAAAAAGAATTTGATTTAAAAGAATTTGATTTTAAGGCTTTATGGTTATCTATAATAAAAAATAACATTATACCTTGCGCCTTTAATTATTTTATAGGAATGAAAATAGCGGCTAAAAATAACAAGGCTTTCCACGACTACGAGGTTATCGAGAGGGTGGAGGCGGGGGTCATGCTCACCGGGGCGGAGGTCAAATCCATACGCGCCGGGCGCATAAGCCTCGCCGACAGCTACGCCGTCTGCGTTCAGGGCGAGATGTTCGTGAACCACCTCCACATAAGCTCCTACGAACGCGGCGGCCTGTACACTCCCGAACCCACGCGCCGGCGCAAGTTGTTATTGCACAAAAAGCAAGTCGCGTTCTTCGGTACCGAAGTGGAACGCAAACAATTGGCGCTGATCCCTTTGTCCGTCTACTTCAAGGATCAATGGGTCAAAATAGAAATAGGCCTCTGCCGCGGACGGAAGAAGTACGACAAAAGGCAGAAGATTGCGGAGCAGGAGGCTAAGAAGAAAATCGCGCAGTTGGTTAAGGCTAGGAATTAAGACTAGGATTAGAAAACAGATTATAGGATTAAAAAGATTAAAACAATGGATAGGGTGATGAAAAAGATATTATCATATATTATCTTCGTGATGCTGGTAATGTCAACATCAACATCAGCCCAAACACCCCCTGCCCCGGCATCATCAACACCGGCGACATCATCAACAACGACGGCGGCCCAGACCCCGGCGGCGATCACGACCGTGACCGTCCGCAAATTTCCCGAGGGCAAATCGTCCGTCATTCCGGCGTTTGAGAAAAACGGCATGACCTACGTCTCCATACCGGCTTTCGCGGAACTCGCCGGGTTCAAGCACTCGCAGAGCGTTTTCTCAAACAAATCGGTCTTCTCAAACGACCGCGGCGGCATAACGTTCATCCAAGACAACCACTTCTACCGCGTTGACACCGTCACAAACATCATGCCGTACCCGCCGATCCGCAAAGGGGCCGCCCTGTACCTGCCGGCGCCGTACTTGGTCAAGGTGTTCGGCGTCAAGCATTCGGGGCTGCTCGTCTGGAGTCCCCAGACGTCGACGATTTCCGTGAACGCGCTTAATTACAATGTGTCCTCCGTATCCATAGAGGTCAAGCAGAACGGGACGCTCATCTCCATCGGTTTGGTTGATTCGCTGCCCTACGAGTGCACCTATTACCACCCCAATTTGGCGGTGAACTTCGGCGGCGGGCGGCTCGATATGACGCAGCGCAAGGCCGTCAAGCGCGGCTCGCGGGTGGGCGTCGTCGATTCCACGTTTACGCTGCAGTACGAGGAGTCGGCGCAGCTGTCGTTTATCCTGAATCAGGCGGTGGAGCCGCCGTACACGGAGTACAACGCCAAGACCCGCACGCTCATGATCTCGCTCAAGCCGAAGATCGAGCAGAAGAAGCCCAAGCCGCCGGCCGCCTCTCAGGTGCCGCTCGACGCCTCGCTCATCCGCACCGTCGTCTTGGATCCGGGGCACGGCGGGAAGGATCCGGGAGCCATAGGGCCTACGGGGGTCATGGAGAAGAACGTGGTGCTGGGGATCGGCCTTGAACTGCGGACGATGCTCGAGAAGGCCGGGTTCAAAGTGCACATGACGCGCGACAAGGATATTTTCATACCGCTTGGCGACAGGACGCGGTTCGCGAATGAGAAAAAGGCGGATCTCTTCGTGAGCATCCACGCCGACGCTATCGCCGGGGACAACAAGAAGCGCGCCTCCACGCGGGGCTATAAGGTCTACTTCCTCTCGCAGGCCAAGAACGAGGAGGACAAGATGGTGGCTATGCGCGAAAACGCCGTGATAGAGCTTGAGGACAAGGACAAGCGGGTGAACTACGACGCGCTGCAGGACGTGCTGATAAGCATCGCCGGCGCGGAGTATTTGCGGGAGAGCCAGGATCTGGGCATATTCATCGAGCAGTCGCTGGGGGCGAACGTCAAGCAGATCCCGCGGCTGCAGCTCGGCGTGGGCCAGGCCAACTTCTGGGTGCTCAACGGCGCCTACATGCCCTCGGTGCTCATAGAGGTGGGCTTCATCTCGAATACGGAGGAGGAGAAGCTGCTCTCCGACAAGCGGGTTCAGTTTCAGCAGGCGGCGGCGATATCCGAGGCCGTTGTGAAGTTCAAGCAGCAGTTTGAGGGGGGGCAGTAGTGGGCGATTCGCGGCCGATAGGCGTCTTCGACTCCGGGCTGGGCGGGCTGACGGTGGCCAAGGAGATATTCCGCCTGATGCCCCGCGAGCGGATAGTCTACCTCGGCGACACGGCGCGCGTGCCCTACGGCGGCAAGTCGGAAGAGACGATCCGCCGCTTCGGCCTGCAGGACGCCAGGGCGCTCTTGGATCTCGACGTAAAGATGCTGATCGTTGCGTGCAACACGGTCTCGTCGGTGGCGATAGACCACTTGGAGCGGCACATCAAAGACATCCCCGTGATCGGCGTGGTGCTGCCCGGCGCGAGGGCGGCGGCCTCCCGCAGCGCCGAAAAGCGGGTGGGCGTGATCGGCACCGCGGCGACGGTGAGGTCGGGGGCGTACGCCAAGGCGATCCACAGCATAGACCCCGACATAAAAGTCTACGGGAAACCCTGCCCGCTCTTCGTGCCGCTGGTGGAAGAGGGGCTGATAGACAGCGAAATCACGCGCCTTGCCGTTCAGCACTACCTCTACGAGATGGTGGATTTGGGGATAGACTGCCTGATACTGGGCTGCACCCACTACCCCATATTGATGGAAGTCATCCAGAGCACGGTGGGGAACCGCATACAGCTGGTGGACAGCGCCCTATGGACGGCCAAAGAGGCGCAGCACATCATGAAAGCGCTCGGGACGGAGTACCCGGCCCCCGCGGCGAAGGAGCCGAAAGAGCAGCCGAAACGGGCCGGTCAATTCTCAGTGGAAACCTCGGAAGGCTTCGCGGCCAGCCGTTTCTTAGTCTCCGACGTAACGCCGAACTTCGAGTCGGTGGCCGAAACGCTGCTGGGGGCGGGGCTGCCGGGCATAGAAAAGGTGTCGGTGGAGGAATTGGAGGAGAAGGAGCGTTAAAATCAAAATCTTTAAAATCTTTAAAATCTTTTGGGAACATTAACCCACCAAGTGGAAGACCCTTGCCGCGTTGTAAGGACCTTCCGCCACTTTAGACGCTTGGTAGGGACGCTAGGAAAACCCTTGGTAACTCGAAAAATCAACACTATTATCAAATTACTTTGTCCAAAATGTATATTTATTATAGATTTTGATTTTGCGACGCGAAGCGGCGCATGTGTATAAAAAGTCTCTCCCCCTATTTGAGGGGGAGAGATTGGCTTCGCCGAGATAAACAAGTTGAAAGAGGAGGGGTATTTAGCGGGGCGCAGCCCTCCCCTTAAATGAATTTTATTTTTATTTTGATTTTGACTTTATCAAAGGAAAACTTAATCATGTCAGGCCACTCCAAATGGGCTACAATCAAGCGGGCTAAAGGCAAAACCGACGCCGCCCGGGGGAAGTTGTTTAACAGGCTGATCCGCGAGATCACGATCGCGGCCCGTATGGGCGGGGGGGACGTTTCGGCCAATCCGCGCCTGCGCACCGCCGTCTCCGCCGCCCGGGCGGCCAATATGCCGGGCAAGAACGTCGATTCGGCGATTAAGAAGGGCACCGGGCAGCTCGACGGCGTGAACTACGAGGAGATCACATTCGAAGGCTACGGGCCGAGCGGCGTGGCTATCCTGATTGAGGCCGTGACCGACAACCGCAACCGCACGGTGGCCGAGGTGCGCCACCTCCTGACCAAGTACGGCGGCAACCTCGGCCAGACCAACTCCGTGGCGCGGATGTTCAAGTCCACAGGCATCATAACGGTGGCCAAAGACGCCGTCGACGAGGACAAACTGATGGAACTGGTGCTCGAAGCCGGCGCCGACGACATGTCCGCCGAGGGCGGCGAGGAGTACGAGATCACAACAACGGTCGACGCTTTCGACGCGGTGCGGGAGGCCGTAATAGCCGCCAAGATCGAGCCGACCTCCGCAGAGATCACGAAGGTGGTGGACACCCCCGTGAACTTAGACGCCGCCGCCGCGGTCAAAGTAATGAAGCTGGTCGACGCCTTAGACGAGCTTGACGACACCCAGCACGTCTACGCGGGGTTTGACGTCAGCGACGAAGAAGCGGCCAAGATGGATTAGGATTAGTAGGATTATTAAAAAAGATTATAGGATTAAAGTCAACGTCAAAAAACTGGATTGCTTCGCTACGCTCGCAATGACAGTCATTGCGAGGAGCGGAGCGACGAAGCAATCCAGAAAATAGGATTAGAAAACAGATTATAGGATTAAAGTCAAAATAATAATTATGATAATAATGGGTATAGACCCCGGCACCGCCGTCACCGGGTACGGCGTGATCGCCGTTTCCGGCAACGCCGTCTCATGGGTTGACTCCGGCGCGGTCGTTACCGATACTTCCGAGCCGCTCAGTCAGCGCTTGTTAACGATTTACGACGCTCTGTCCGAGAAGATCAACGAGCACTCCCCGGGCCGCGTGGCCGTGGAGGAGGCGTTTTACGGCAAAAACGTCCGCACTACGCTGGTTCTCGGCCACGCCCGCGGCGCGGCGATGGTGGCGGCGGCGCGCCGCGGGTGCGCCGTGTTCGAGTACAGCCCGCGCGAGGTCAAAAAAGCGGTGACCGGCAACGGCAACGCGTCGAAAGAGCAGGTGGAGTACATGATAAAAACGCTGCTGCGCCCCGGCGGCGGCAAGACGCGCCAAGACGCCTACGACGCCCTGGCGGTCGCGATGTGCGACTTTTACAATATGGGGCGGGCGGCGCTGATACCAAAAAAATAGGTAAATTAAATTTGCGGATAGGAGGAAAATATGGTTGAAACAGAGGCCGAGGTACGTGACGTAATTCGCAGCAGAATTAACGATGTCCCAGAGGATAGGCTGCTTATCCTCCAGAACTACATCGGCTATTTGACCGGTGAGGAATGGAACATAGATAAGGAATACGGAATTCCGCTTGACGAATACGATTATGAACTGTCTAGACGGGCGGATGAGAGAAAAGATGATGAATACATAAGCTTCGACGACGCGTTAAAAAAGGCGGGGTTGACGTATGAGGACTTACAAAAATAAGAATAAAGAAATTAGCATAAGTAAAGCAGCTCAAAAATTTGTAGCGTTGCAATCACCAAAAAGGCAATTACAGATATATAAAGCGATATATCGGTTACCCGACGGTAAGAATATTAAAAGATTACAAGGATGTAAAAATCGTTATCGTATTAGGATCGGCGATATCAGGATTTTGTTTGATAAAGCGGAGTCGGATGATATTCTAAAAATATTAGTGTTTTGTGTGGATAATCGGGGTAATGTGTACAAAAAGTAAGGTTCCTTGATAAAGGAAAAAATAATGATAGACTACATCCGCGGCACCCTCGCAGATAAAGAGCTGACGCATGTCGCCGTTGAGACGGCCGGCGTCGGGTACTCCGTGTCCGTACCGCTGTCTACGTATGAGAAACTTCCGGAACCGGGAAAAGACGTTCTTATCTATATCCATTACTACGTACGCGAAGACGACGTTAAACTGTACGGGTTCGCGTCCAAAGACGATAGGGAAATTTTCCGCAGCCTGATCACCGTGAACTCCGTAGGCCCCAAAGTGGCAATGAGCATAATGTCCGGCATATCGATAGAAAACTTAGTGATGTACATCAACGCCGGAGACACCGCAGGGTTAAAAAAAGTCCCCGGCGTCGGACTCAAAACGGCGGAACGCATAATCGTTGAACTGAAAGGGAAATTAGGAGCGTATTCATCAACATCATCAACGTCGCGCCCGAAGATTCCGACCGCCCGAGGCCGCAAAGAAGAAGCCTACGCCGCGATGCTGTCGTTGGGATATAATGACAAACAAGTGGCAAAAGCGATAGACCGCGTATCACAAGAAATAGGAGAGAACGCGCAGATAGAAGAGTGGATAAAAACGGCGTTGCAAATCATATAATAAGGTGTAGTGGTTTAAAAGCCTTAAAAGCCTTAAAATCTTTAAAAGCCTTAAAATCTTTTAAATCTTTTTTAGACGAAGCCTTCGGCTTCATAGATAAATGCGGGGCTAAACCCCGCATTTTCAATCAAAGTCAAAGTCAAAACACTAGATTGCCTACGGCGAGATAAACAAGTTGCTTCGCTTCGCTCGCAATGACCGTCATTGCGAGGAGCGAAGCGACGAAGCAATCCAGAGGTTTTTGACTTTGCCGTTGACTGAAGTTCGGGGGTTTAGCCCCCGAACTATCTATGGAAGGCGAAGCCTTCCGTCTAAAAAAGACTTTAAAGATTTGGATTTTAAAGACTTTGACTTTAATAATTTGACTTTATGAAAAACAACAAATACAACGAATACAGCGAAGACGATGAACCAGGCCGGATAATTTCCGCCGACCGGTCCGCCTCCGACGACGAGCAGTTCGACAACGCTCTGCGCCCGGACAGCTTCTCCGACTTCATCGGCCAGGAAGCGATAAAGGAGAACCTTCGGATATTCGTCGAGGCGGCGAAAAAGCGCTCCGAGGCGCTCGACCACGTGCTCTTCTGCGGCCCCCCCGGGCTGGGCAAGACGACGCTGTCGCGCATCTTGGCGAACGAGCTGGGCGTGCCGATACAGACCACCTCCGGCCCCGTCTTGGAGAAGAAGGGCGACCTCGCGGGCAGCTTGACCAACTTGACAGAGCGGGAAATATTGTTTATAGACGAGATACACCGCCTCAACCGCGTGGTGGAGGAGTCTCTCTATCCGGCGATGGAGGATTTCGTCTTTGACATAACGATAGGCGACGGCCCCGCCGCGCGCTCTATACGCCTGAACCTGAAGCCCTTCACGCTGGTCGGCGCTACGACGCGTGCCGGGATGCTGACCTCGCCCATGCACGCCCGCTTCGGCTACGTCTGCCGCCTGGCCTACTACACGCCCGGCGAGCTTAAGCACGTGATAACGCGCTCCGCGTCGATCCTCGGCGTCGAGTGTACCGGCGAGGCGGCGCTCGAGCTGGGCAAAAGGGCGCGCGGCACCCCGCGCATCGCGAACAGGCTGCTGCGGCGCTGCCGCGACGTGGCGGAGGTGAGGGGCGACGGGACGATCACCGTGGAGACCGTAAACAAAACGCTCTCGCTTCTCGGCGTAGACCAGAGCGGTCTGGACGAAATGGACAGGAGCATCCTGCTGTCCATCATAGAGCACTACGGCGGCGGCCCCGTGGGCCTCGGCACCGTGGCCGTGGTGGTGGGGGAGGAGCCGGACACGATAGAGGAGGTGTACGAACCTTTTCTCATCCAGTCAGGTTTCCTGAAGCGCACCCAGCGCGGGCGCGAGGTGACGGCGAAAACATACAAGTATTTCAATAAAATCCCCCCGGCGGGCAGGGCGCCGGATTTGTTCGATGTCGGCTGATGTTGACCGATTGACACACTTGAGAAAAGGACGGTACCCATGAACATGGTAGAGACAGGCAAGTTTTTGGTCACCGCCGGCACGGTGATAGTCGTCATCGGGGTGCTGGCGATGCTCTCCGACAAAATCCCGCTAGGCCGCCTCCCCGGCGACTTCCACCTAGGCAGCGGCCGCTTCCGAGTCTACATCCCGGTGGCGACATCGATACTGCTCAGCGTCGCGCTTACCATTGTGTTTAATTTTTTCGCTAGGAAATAGGATTAGTAGGATTGCCTACGGCGAGATAAACAAGTTCTTTTTAAGACGAAGCCTTCGGCTTCGTCTAAAAATGAATTTGATTTTAAAGATTTTGATTTTAAGTACAAATAATATATATTAATTAGTTATATAGTTTGAGCGGCGCTAACCGCCGGAAGCAAACCCGTTGTAAAGGATGGTTTTAATGGAAACTGTATACGAAGGTACAAAAGTAACCGTAGATATGTTGGTTGACTGTCTGAACAACTCGCTTTCCAAGTCCCCCGCCAAATCGACGAAAAGCCCGAACGAAGCCGACCCGCTTACAACGGAAAGCTTCGTAACAACGCTGGACGCCCTGACCGAACCGTTTAATGAGGTGTTGAAAGATTACTATGGCTCCAAATGAAGACGGGGTTATCATTGACCGCAAAATGAAAAGAATAATATCGCTCGGCCTTGCGTGGCGTAACCTCGTAAACCATTTGGCCGTTGCGGATAAGCATTTGTTTGAACTGAATCCGTCGCTAACCGTAAAAGCCGTCGAACATTACTACAGTGATTTGACGCTCCTTAAGCAGCGTTACGACATACACGGCCTCGCGGAGGCGCCCAAGGTGGCCGGGCTGCTGGCTAACGCCGTCCTCAAGTACCGCCCGGTCGTGCCCAAGGATTGTCTGCAATGGGATGTGGAAGATGCCGAGATAAACGAAGTCCTCGCCGTTTATCACGGAATTTGTATATGCGCGAGCTATAACGAGCTTGGAAAAGGCAACGCGCCGATGATGAAGTTAATGGCGAAACCGTACTTTAGAAAGTGGTACGAACGGATAATCTACCTGGTGAAAGAGCGAAATTACACGTCGGAAGCCTTAATCGCGATATTCGAGACCTTGTGCCTGGCGGCGTTCCCGGAAGGTTTAGTGCGGGAAGCCGAGAGCAAGTAGACCCCGCCCGCCCCGCCCCAAACCCTCCCGCCCCCAAAGGATTGAAAAAAAATAAAAAAATATTTGACATCCCCATTGCCCATGAATTATTTTAGTATACAATAACCAAATGACC
>Ga0268262_10003388_pt1 | contig 17321 bp, 18 predicted proteins | sample TergutNc150P3_FD_190354 | JGI IMG/M metagenome (GOLD analysis project Ga0268262, IMG submission 190354) | Nasutitermes corniger P3 segment gut microbial community from laboratory colony in Florida, USA - Nc150 P3 (SPAdes) (version 2) | ecosystem: Host-associated > Arthropoda: Insects >... | reverse complement strand
AAACAGCTGGGAAGAACAACCAAATGGAGATATTATGGCTAATTTGCCTTCTATAGAAGACCTGCTCGCCGCAGGCTCGCACTTTGGGCACCAAACCAGACGCTGGAACCCAAAAATGAAACCCTATATTTTAACCGAAAAAAACAGCATTCATGTGCTGAATTTGGAAAAAACCAGACAGCTTTTAGATACCGCTGGTCAGGCCATAGCCAGAATTTCTAGCAATAACCGCACCGTTCTTTTTGTTGGCACCAAACCCACCGCCCAAAAAGCCGTGCAAGACGCAGCCGCAAAATGCAACCATTTTTACGTTACAAACCGCTGGCTTGGCGGAATGCTAACCAATTTCCAAACCGTGCGCAAATCCATTAAACAAATTGATAAAATAGACGATATGGAAAATCAAGGCATTTTCAGACAAATGAGCAAAAAAGAAGTTTTAGACAAAAACCGCGAGCGTTCAAAACTTTTAAACGTTTTTGGCGGCATTAGAGAAATGAGCCAATTGCCAGGCGTTGTTGTTATAACCGATTTGAACCACGAGCATATCGCTGTTTCCGAGGCGCGCCGCCTTCGCATACCCATAATCGGGATTTGCGACACCAATGTAAATCCAGAACTTGTTCAATACCCAATTCCCGCAAACGACGACGCTCTGCGTTCCGTTGTGCTTATTGTGGATTATTTGGCATCAAATGTTGTTCAACGCCAAAATCCATCGTTTAATTCAAACAACAAAGAAAAGACCGCAGAAAAAGCGGCTGAGGAGAAGGCATAATGGCAGCTATAACCGCATCTATGGTAAATACCCTGCGCGAAAAAACAGGCGTAGGCATGATGAAATGCAAAGAAGCTCTAACAGCTTGCGATGGCGACCTTGAAAAAGCAGTTGAATATCTGCGCAAGCAAGGTGCTGATGTTGCCTTGAAACGCGCAGACAAAGACGCAAAAGAAGGCTCCGTATTTGTTGGCAGCAACGACACAAAAGCTTATGCCTTTGTGCTAACTTGCGAAACAGATTTTGTTGCCAAAGGCGATGATTTTATAAAACTAGGTTCTGATATTGCAGAAGCTATTAAAGCCAGCAAAGCAAGCACAATAGAAGAAACACTTAGTTTGCCAGTTGGTTCAATTACCGTTAAAGATCGCATATCCGAGGCTCTAGCAAAAATAGGCGAGAAAATTGAAATTAGCAAATTTGCCGTTTTTCCCATTGGCGCAAACGAAGTGGTTGCCTATTATTCTCACAGCGATGCTCACAGTGTTGGTAAAATAGGCACCGTTGTAAAGCTCGCTTTTGAAGGTAGTCCAAATGGTGGCAAAGAGGCCGTTCAAGCTGTGGCAAAAAACATTGCCTTGCACGTAACTATGTCTAACCCAGTTGCACTTACCGAAAGTGAATTGAAGCCGGAACTCATTGAAAAAGAAAAGGGAATTGCGCTTGAGCAGGTTAAAAACGAAGGCAAAACCAAAGCTGAATTTTTAGACCGTGCAGTGGAAGGTCGCCTTAAAAAAGCCCTAAAGCAACTTTGCCTTTTGGAACAGGCCTTTTACACAGACGACAAAAAAACTGTTTCTAACATTTTGGCAGAAGAACAAAAGAAACTCGGCCTTTCAAGCCTTTCGGTTGCTCAGTTCATAAGGTTTGAAAAAGGCGGTTAAGTTTTTTTTCTGGCTTAAGTTTTTCCTTGACTCTGCTGCTGAAGGTCTGCAATATCTTGCCATTGTTCAGCAGTATAGTCAACGGGGGTCCACTCAAATTCTGGAGGCAATGTCATTTCTTCAAATTCTGTGCACTCTCCAGCTTCATCGTATTCTTCTTCTAGTTGCAACATTTTTTCGGGTTCTTTTTCCGTTAAATAATCATGAAATTCAAGCCATTTTTCTTTCCACTTCAAAAAACTTGCATTGATATTGTCCAAGTTATCAAAATTTTCAAGACGAGGCAGAATGAAGCGGTCAATAGCCTCGGTCATTAGCTTGCTTTTTTTCCACTGAAAATGACCCAGCACATCATCAATAGAGTTCATTGCAAGCATCAAATCCTTATCTTTCATAATGTTTTCATTTACGCTTTCCTCAAACCGCTCCATGCCAATCAATTGCATAGCTATGACCATTTCTGATTTTTGTTTTCTTGCCATAAGTACAAAAACTCCTTTTAAAATATGCAATAAATATAGAAAACTATAAATTGCACTTACTATATTATCGCCATTATGCTCCTAGACGGCAAAACTCTTGCGGCTCAAATTGAGCAGGAACTTAAAATTAGGGTTCAGGCACTTATTCAAAAAATGGGCGGAAAAGTGCCCATTCTTGCCACTATTTTGGTCGGAGACGACCCTTCTAGCGCAACTTATGTTAAAATGAAGGGCAATGCCTGCAAAAGAGTGGGTTTGGAAAGCCTGCCAGTATTGCTGCCTGCTTCTACTACAACAGAAGAATTGTTAAATAAAATAAAAGAACTGGGTGAAAACTCCCTTGTACGCGGAATTTTGCTGCAACATCCGGTTCCAAAACAAATAGACGAGCGAAAGTGCTTTGATGCAATTTCAATAGAGAAAGACGTGGACGGAGTGAGCTCCCTAGGCTTTGGGCTTATGAGCATGGGAGAACAGGCTTATGGCTCTGCAACTCCAAAAGGCATAATGAACCTTTTGCAGCATTACAAAATACCCTTGGAAGGCAAGCACGCCGTTGTGATTGGGCGCAGTGCTATTTTGGGCAAGCCTATGGCAGCAATGCTCTTAAATAAAAACTGCACAGTTACAATTTGCCACAGCAAAACTCAAAATTTGCAAGGCATAACCAAGCAAGCAGATATCGTAGTTGGCGCCGTTGGAATCCCAGAATTCATAAAAACCGAGTGGCTGAAAAACGGAGTGGTAGCCATTGATGCAGGCTACCATAACGGAGGAATAGGTGATATTCAAAAAGAGGGGTTAAGTTCTTTATGCTCTGCCTACACACCTGTGCCTGGTGGCGTTGGCCCAATGACCATTTCAACGCTTATTATGCAAACGGTGGAAAGTGCAGAAAAATTTTCTACATTAACCCCGTAATCTGGAGAACTAGGCTAATGGTAAGTCAGCGGTCTTGAAAACCGCCGCCGTAAGGCTTGGGGGTTCGAGTCCCTCGTTCTCCGCTAAAATGCGTATAACAGCAGGCGATTTGCGGGGGCGTGCTTTGCCCCCTGTGAAAGACAAAAGTGTTCGCCCCACATCTTCAAAAACCAGAGAAGCCCTTTTCAACATTATTGGCTGCGTACAAGGTTTTAAAGTTTTGGATTTATACGCTGGCACAGGCTCTGTTGGCTTTGAAGCCATATCAAGAGGGGCAAGCTCTGCCACGATGGTGGAAATTTCAAGCAAACTTTTGCAAGCTATAAAAGAAACCGCAGAAAAATGGAAAATCGCAGAAAAAGTTATTTGCCACAGAAACGATGTTCTGCGTTTTGCAGCGCAAAATTCAGAGTCCCCAGAAAAATACGATTTGATTTTTGCAGACCCACCATTCAACAAAGAATATCCCGACCTCAGAATCTTTTTGCAAAGATTAAACGAAGGTGGCTTTGCCGTTTTTGAAGTTCCCTCCAAAGCCATACCTGCTTGGGCAGGCGAGGCAAAAAAAATAAGGAGCTATGGGGAATCTAGCCTATTGATTTTCTAATCCTCTTTACACTCGCATTTATCGCCTTCACGCTCAGTTTCTAACGTACAGTGATTTATGTCAAAATGCAGGGCTTCGTGGCGAATTTCGTCTTTGATTTTTGGAATATCGCCGAGTGATATTTCATTTTTTAGAACTATATGTGCGGTTAATGCGGTTTGGGTTGTTGAGAGTGCCCATATATGCAAATGGTGAATGCTTTTAACGCCATCTACCTTTGCTATTTCTTCGGTTACCTCTGCGAAATCTATATTGTGCGGTACTCCGTCCATGCTAATTCTAAGAGTTTGCTTTAATAGCACCCAAGTACTTATGAAAATTACAACTGCAACTACAATGCTAACCACGCTGTCTATCCAGTAAAAACCTGAGAACATTATTATGGCACCGGAAATCACCACGCCAATAGACACAAGAGCATCTGCCATCAAGTGCAAATATGCGCCCTTTACATTCAAATCATCGTCCTTACTTTTGAAAAATAGCATTGCGGTAAAACCGTTTATAAAAATGCCTATGCCCGCAGTTATCATAACAACCTTTCCGTTTATTTCCACGGGCGAAGAAATTCGCTCAATAGCCTCATAAACTATGGCAACTATTGCAAACATGAGAATAATTGCATTTGCAAGTGCAGCTAAAATAGTAGCTTTTTTGTAACCGTAGGTGTATTTTGGAGTGGGCTTTGCAAGGGCAAGGCGCAGTGCCAAAAGTGCTATAACAAGGCTTGCCGTATCTGCCAAATTATGACCGGCATCTGCCATAATTGCGAGCGAGCCGCCCAAATAACCAACTATGGCTTCTGCCACAGTAAAAGTTATATTTAACGCAATGCCCCATATAAAAGCTTTTCTCACATTTTGAACATCAAAATGTGAGTGGTCATGATGACTGTGGCTATGATTATCTGGCATTTAAATACTCCAACACTTTTTGGGTTAAATCGTTCTCGTTTTTCCAAAAAAGCACCGCACCGGTGGCTCTGTCTAAAACGTAATCATAACCTTCGCTCAGGGCTATTTCTGTTATGGCTTTTTTTATTAAGGCTATTATGGGGGCACTTACCTTTTCGTTTTCGGTTAAAAGTTCGCCGCTTCTGCCATAGATTTTTTCAATGAATTTTTTAAGTTCTGTGTCTTTGCGGGCATATTCCGCTTCCAACTCCCTTTTCTGCTCATCAGAAATCATTAAACTCTGCTTTTCTAACCTTTCTTTCACAAAACCAAGCTCTTTTTGGAGCAAATTAGCCTGTTGTTCCCATTTTGCCACCTGCCGGTCATACTCTTCCTGTGCTTTTTTTGTGCCTTTGTAGCCTTCAAATATGATTTTTGAATCAACGTGCGCAATGCGCATTCCGTCTGCTGCCGCTACAAAAGAGGCGGATAATAATAGAAAAAACAGTAATTTTTTGCGTAATAACATATTGGAAATGTAGAAAATAAAGCTTATAGTAGAGGCTTAAAATGATAAATACCCTTGACAACCTGATAATTTTTTTCTATATTTTGAGCCAAAGCTTTAACCGAGAGAGGATCCTCAATGAATAAGATTGCTAAAATAGCAGTAATTGCTTCAATAGCCCTAGCCTTCACCGCTTGCGGAGAAGATAAAAAGAAAGCCGAGCAACAAGAGGCTGTCGCAAAGCAGCAGCAAGAAGCCCAAGACAAAGAAAAACGGGATGCTGAAGAAGCAGAAAGGCTCAGATTAGAAAAAGCCGCCCAAGACTCCATTGTCGAAGCAAAAAGACTTGCAGACTCCGCAGCAACAGCTGACTCCATAGCCAATGCCGCAAAAGGCGCAAAAGGCACAAAAGCAGCAGCAAAACCAGCAAAAGCCGCTCCAGCACCAGTAGCCGCACCAGTACAAGCTTCTGAAGCTACAAAAGAAGCTGTTAAAAGCAAATTCAAGAAAAATTAAAACTTGATACCCGGTAAATACCCGGTATCTCGTAGCAAAGCTGCGGGGTGCCGGGTTTTTTGTTTTCTGAAAAATGTCTGGAAACTTCTTAAAAAATCAAGAAAATCATAGAAACACACTTTACCCCTTTACAAAACAGTTAAAATTTACTATATTTATACTTGAAAATTTTCAAAATAGGAGTTTTTTATGTTCACAATGAAGAAATTTGCCATTTTGGCAGCAGTCGGTTTCATCGCTTCTTCAACAATTTCTTGTGGCGACGATGATAAAGACGAAGATAATACCAAACCCCCCATCACTTTCGGAGATGGTTGGGCTAAACAGAAGAATGTAACCCTTGGTGGTCCAAGTGCATCTGAAGGTTCTTTCTTGGATGTTGATGGCGATATCACCGTTTACAAGAAAAACGATGCTATAGCCAACAAAAGTAAGATAGACTTTATATTTGACGGTGCTAATTTCTTAACACCAGAAGGTTGTGCCGATAATGAATTCTGCAAAGATGTATCTACTAACGCTGCCATTGGTCTTGCGGTGATACCTTCTAGTCTTAAAATTGATGCATCATCAAAAGCAGATGATGTTGCTAAAGCTTTTGATGACTACTGCTTTGCAGGTGGTGACGAGCCAATAGATGACTGCATACTATCAACAGTTGCAGCTAAAAAAGATGGCAAATACTTCCTGCTAAATGCCGAAGGGGCAGCAGCTACAGTTTCTTTTATTGTGGTTAATGGCGGCGTTGCCGAGACAGTTGCTCTTGGTGTTGCACGTAGCAAGGCACTATAATAAAAGATTTTCTTAAGGGATTTTGTTTTTAATCCCTAGAAGCCCCCCACTACGGTGGGGGGCTTTTGTTTTTTGAAATTACTATATTTACTATCGGTATATTTTCCAAATTTAGGAGTTTATTATGAAAACTATTCGTTTTCTTTCATTAACGGCAATCTTTGCCATTTCATGCACCATTTTCGCTTGTTCAAATGATAATGATGATTCTTCGTCTAGTTCATCTGGCGGCAATCAAGAGCCCGTACTTTCATCTAGTTCAGCAAAGGGAGACAGGAGCAGCAGTTCCTCTGAGGTTGTTCAGCAGCCTAGCACGGGCTGGGATAAAACAGGCACTGTAGAGCTTGGTGGCGCTTCAAATGCCACCCTAGGTTCTTTCTTGGATGTAGATGCAAATCCGTTTAAGATTTATAAGGCAAGCGAAGCTGCTGCAGCTAAAGATATGATAGACCTTATATTTGACGGTACTAACTTCCTAACACCAGAGGGTTGCGTTAAGACTAATAATTCTCTTTGTGGTGCGAGAATGGCTGGTTACGATGAAGATGGCGTAGCTGAACTTCTTGACGTATCAAATATAAGCACTATTACAGCAACATCAACTCCTAGTGATATTGCGAGCTTTATTGATTCACTAGATGGCGAAGCTCTTTCTAATTTGTCTGCTGTTAAAGTGACTGCTAAAAATGGTGGAAAATTCCTTATGGGTACGGAAGATAATCTTGTTTTAATCATTGTTAACGATGTTTCCACTTCTTCTGCTACGCTTTCTATTAGTAAAATTGCTTGGGAAGATTAAAAAAGGAGGAGGAGTTTTTAAGAGTTTATTAACTTCTCCGTTATTCTCTCATCTTCTTCGTGGTCGTCGTGAGGGTCTAAGTGTATAAGGACTTCCATAATATCCAAATCAGAAGCTATAAAGGAATCTCTAACGCGGTTGCCAATTAAGTGCGCTTGGTGCAGAGTGATGCTCGGCGTTAAAACTATGTGCATATCTATGTATAACGAACCACCGGAATAACGGGTGCGCAAATTGTGAACGCTTTTAACTTCGGGAATAGCGAGTGCCATATTCATAAGTTTCCCTTTTATCTCTTTTGATGCCCCTCTGTCTATGATTTCTAAAATTCCGGGCCTTGCAATGTGAAAAGCAGCTTGCAAAATAAATATAGATACAAATATGGCACCCACAGCATCTAAAAAGAACAACTGCGGAAAAGCATAAGAAGCCAAAATTGCCACAAGCACGGGAATTGAACTAATGGCATCTGAACGATGATGCCACGCATTGGCAACGGTGGCGGAACTTTTAACGCGTTTGCCAATTCTAAGCGTGTAGTGATATAGCCACTCTTTTACAACTATTGAAACAATCGCCATTGCGGCAGCAATAAGTGTTGGCGAACTGGATTTGCGCTCTCCGCTCAATGATTCTATAGCCTCTAAAGCCAAAAGCACACCCACCGAAGCTAACACCAGCCCTATAGCCACAGATATAAGGGTTTCTATGCGGCGATGCCCGTAGGGGTGTTCCACATCTGGCGGCAGGTTCCAAAATCGCGAACCTATGAGAATGGCAATATCTGTGCTTAAATCCGATAAACTGTGAATAGCATCGGCAATCAAAGCACGGGAATTCCCAAAAATACCAGCAAGAAACTTGGATATGGTGAGAAATATATTAATACCCATGCCAAGCAAAGTTACTTTACGAACCTCCGTAGTGTTGTCTTCTATGACTTTGTGCAGAACAGACATAGTTGTAATATAGCAAATGCTGATTAACTTTTCTACATTTGAATGATGAAGCTTTCTTGGAAAATTTTAATTGTTTTGATAATCATTGTAATAGCGGGAGGAGCTTTTTACTTTTACAAACAAAAAAATTCAAAAAAGGGTGCGAGCTTAGAAACAGTTTATCCAACTATAGGCAATATTGTTCAAACTATAACGGCAACAGGTCGTTTGCAACCCATAGACCAAGTGGATGTTGGCACAGAAATTTCTGGTACTGTTAGTAAAATTTATGCGGATTTCAATCAACAGGTTGAAAAAGGGCAGGTACTTTTACAAATAGATCCGCAAAAGGCAAAGGCAAGAGTTGAACAAACAAGAGCCGCTTATAGGTCTGCGGAAAACGAAAGGCAATATCAAAAAAGAAATTACGAAAGAACACTAGAACTTTTTGAAAAAGGCTCCATTGCCAAAACCGAATTGGAAACCGCAGAATACAAATATATAAATGCGCAGAACAGCTTGATAAATTCCAAGAGCAATTTGGAACAAGCAGAGCTAGATTTAAACAACTGCACAATAAAAAGCCCAATAGACGGCATTGTTTTGAGCAGAGCAGTAGAAGCTGGCCAAACTGTGGCGGCATCGCTTTCTGCGCCAACCTTGTTCACGCTTGCGAGAGACTTAACCCAAATGGAGGTTAAAGCCGATGTTGACGAAGCAGATATTGGAATGGTGAAAATGGGGCAGAAAATTGAATTTTCTGTTGATGCTTTTCCAAACGATAAATTTACAGGCGAGGTACAAGAGGTTAGACTTTCACCCAATATTTCTTCAAATGTTGTGACCTATACCGTTATTATAAAAGCAAATAATCCAGAGCAAAAACTTTTGCCTGGCATGACCGCAAACTGCAATATAATAGTTTCAGAGGCTTTGCAAGTTTTAACCATTCCGCTTCGCGCTTTGCAATTCAAGCCAGACGAAAACACACCAGGCTATGTACCGCCACAAGGCGGAGAAACTACTTTTCGTGATGGTGGTGGCCGCGATGGTGGCAAACGCATGGGTGGAAATCAAAACAAAAACAGAGTGTGGGTGCAGGGCGTAGATGGTTCTGTGAGCATGAAGCGGGTTAGTCTTGGGCTTTCTGACGGAGCAAAAATCCAAGTGCTAGAAGGTATTGATGCTGCCACTTCCATTGTTGTTGGAGTGCAAGTTGCAAGCGAAAAAAGCGGCCAAGCAACAACCAGCCCTTTTATGCCGCAGCGGAGTACTAAAAGCGGTGGCAGCGGTGGTGGAATGCGGATGAGGTGAATTTCTATATTACCCCAAACGGGTGGCGGGTTGTCGCTGCGGTTTTCGCAGAGGAAAGTCCGGGCATCACAGAGCAAAGTGCCGGCTAACGGCCGGAACCGGCAACGGTATGGATAGCGCAACAGAAAATATACCGCCAGTTCTTTGAACCGGTAAGGGTGAAATGGCGAGGTAAAAGCTCACCGCGTTTTTGGTGACAAAAACGGCAGTGCAAGCCCCACTTGATGCAAGACCAAACAGAAATGTTAACGCTGCTCGCGTTTCGCTTTTGCGGCATTTCGGGTAGGTTGCTGGAAGCCGCTGGCAACGGCGGCTCAAGAGAAATGACAGCCACGTGAAAACGAACAGAACCCGGCTTACAGCCACCCGTTTTTTATCTATCTTAACGCAATGCGGAGCAAACTTGCGTTTATAAAATCAACATTAGATAAATTATACCCAAATCCACCTATTCCTCTTGCTTATACGGATGCTTTTTCTTTTTTAATTGCTGTTGTACTTTCTGCGCAGTGCAAAGATTCTGTTGTCAATACGGTTACTCCAAACCTTATGGCAAAAGCTCCAACTCCGCAAAAAATGGCAGAGCTTTCTGAACAAGAAATTTACTCTTTTATAAAATTGTGCGGATTGGCAAAAAATAAAAGCAGGTTTTTAAAAGAACTTTCAAAAATAATAGTCCAAAAGCACGGCGGAAAAGTACCTGATTCATTTGAGGAATTGGAAGCATTGCCTGGTGTTGGGCACAAAACAGCAAGCGTTGTTATGTCTCATATTTTTGGAGCTGCCGCTTTTCCCATAGATACGCATATACACAGGCTAGCAAATAGATGGGGTTTAAGTGACGGTAGTTCCGTTTTACAAACTGAAAAAGATTTGAAAGTAGCTTTTCCAAAAAACGAATGGATAAAAAGGCATTTGCAATTTATTTACTACGGCAGAGAGTTCTGCCCTGCACGTGGACACGATTTAAAACGATGCACTATATGCAGAGCTTTAGGTCAAAGCTCGTTTGCACTAAAACCTTAAAGCAGCAGCAGCGGCAAAACCTTTTTTACCCGTTGGTACAATACCCCAAGAAAAAGATTTAGCGGTGGGATTGTTATCCCACTGGGTTGCAACTAGAGCATCTATGCCAGACCACAAATGATTCAGTGCTATGAGTGGCACACCATATAGAATCCAATTACTTGAACCATCCGTATCCGATTTATACAAAAACACGGTTAAGCCTATAAAAGAGGCTTCTAGAACATTCATAGCTATAGCTTTTGCCATTTCGTCCGTTCTCCACTGATAATACGAAGGCAGCAAAAAAGACAAATAAGCTAAATTCTGGTTGCCCACGTTGTTTTTGTAGGTGCGGTCTATATCGGCATCTTCCATACCGCTAGCACGCTGCTCAAGCCATTCGCTTTCAGACACCCCAAGGTCATTCCAAGGCTCTTGCAAATAAGTTCCAGGACGAACACCTATCTCCAGCAGGTGTAGCAATTTTTTCTTGGTCATTCCAGATTCCTTTACCTTTTGGAATTCAACCTGGCTAAGTCCTGCGTGCTGGTAATCAAAATCTGCCCATTCGTCATCATCATCTGACTGGGCAAAAGACATAGAAAAGCACAAGGCTATGATTGGGAGCAGCAATTTTTTCATACAAAACCTCTCTTTGTAAGTGCCGGAGGGGGGAATTGAACCCCCACAGGGTTGCCCCTACTGGATTTTGAGTCCAGCGCGTCTACCAATTTCACCACTCCGGCTGTTGTTGGGAAAAAATATAGAAAATTCCCCCCTTGAATGGAGATTTTTTAACAAAAATCAGTTGGCGATTTTTATGAAAATATTTTCATTGTTAAAACGAATTTGCACAATTTGAAGGCCATTTTGCCTCAGTTTCACAAAAATAGAGCCTTTGGCATTGGCTTTTTCCTTTTGAATTTCCTTGCCACTCAGATTATATGCCCTAAGTTCAAATTCACCGTTTAAGCCGTTGATTTGCAATCCGCCTCTGATATACGCTACATTTAGGTTTATTGCCTGCAAGTTAGCGATTTTGTTAGGTAAAAGTGCTTTAGGTTCTGGCATTAGGGTTATTTTGCGGTGTTTTATTTGTCCGTTTTCTGTATATGCAACAGAAATATCGGTTATATCAACTTTTAATATATGCAGATAATCGCCTATTATTTCAGCATAAGCTCCAAGGCTGTCTTGGGTAATATCGTAAGTATAAATATCTCCTTTAGAGCTTGAACGTGGCAGGGCAATGTATTTTTTTTCAGCAGTGTTCCAAATGGTGTCTTTACCAGGGTTTGCTGGTATTGAGCTACTTAGAATTTTGGCGGTATCTGCAACGCTTAAATACACGGGATAATTGTTTATAATAGTGGATTTAGAAGCAGAAATGGAAAGGTTAAATACAAGGGTGTCTATGCCTTCGTTTTTGGAAAATGGGGTTATTGAAAGCCCTTTTTCGGGATCGTTCGCTAGAACGCTCAATTTTAAGCCTGCTGTGTTCCAGCTTATATTTGTGTTTTGCAAATCAGGATTTTTAAAATAAGAAAACGGTTTTACATTGCCCAAATTTACTTGCCCATAATATGGAACAAGTATGTTTTTTGGAATTCTAAGTGCAGTATTTGAAGTTTCGCTTGCAGAACGTACATAAACAAAAATGGTATCTTTTTTCTTGCAGGCTTTGTACAAATTGCAGTTGCCACTGCTGGATAACTCTATGCCACTCCAGGAACCTATGGACTTTTCGCTGCCAAGGCACAAAAGTTCTTTATTGCTGTTGTTGATAGAGCACTGCGCAAGCCCAAAAAGTGTTTTTGCAGAAAAGCCAACAGTTCCGCTTTTGTAAAAAAGGCTATCTATATTGACTATTGCTTCTTGAATGCCTGCCTCTATAGAAAAGTTTTTGGAATAGTCTGCATCTATAACCGTAAAAACTGCCATTGAATAGTTAAAGTCCCTATATACCTGAGATGTTGCAATTAAGAAAATAGAATACAAATCGTTTTTATGATTTTTTATTGATATGGGATTGGAATGAACATTATAACTCCCATGAGAGCTTATAGACATACTTATTTTGGGGGAAGAAAATATGGAATTATTTGAAATATTTCCAGTTGAGTCTAAAACCATATCTTTTACGGTAAGGATATATGAAGCTTTCTCGCCACTCGTAGCAAGTGGAGATACATTAACACAGGAAACGAGCAGGTGAGGGGTTTCATCTCCTGGGTTTGCTATTCCAAGCCCACCGCAGCGTTGCTCTTGATCGGATTCTTCAAACCAAGGCTTTGACTGCCCTGCTATCACAATAGGCAATTTTGTATTGGGAGTCCAGTCGTTATCCATTTGAAATAAATAAAGCGCACTTTTTGGAAATTGCTTGGAGGCAGGCAACAAAACAACAAGTGCTTTTCCGCCTTTTTTATCAAAATTATCAATCACAGCCAAATCTTTTCCAAAATAAGTACTATCGCTGAAAACAAGCCCATTTGTTCCGCTTGTTAGTCCATCAGGGTTTGGTTGCAAAAACACCCAGGAATTTTCAGATATATTGAAAAAGTCTATTCTGCCGCTTCCATTTTTGCTGAGCGGATTTCCAGTTGCCAAATGATAAATCTTGTTTGCACCGTTTTGGCTTGTTCCCAAAAACGCAAGTCTTCTTGTATGTGTGGTATAATTATCTATTTCATAAATTCTATTTATTTCCCACATAGATTCTGGCATATTCATATTGCTCAAAATTCTAGAGTTTATGCTATTTGTATTGCTTATAGTTATTTGCATTATCACCAATTTCCTAAGGCTTGCAAAAACCACGGTTGCTACTTTTTTGTTATCGCTAAACGAATCCAAAACGGCTACTGCTGTTACACTATTGTCGTGGATGGTATCATTATTTGAAGTAAAAACATTTGGCTCGCTGAATGGATACACTGTTCCAAGCACTATACTATCACTTTTTACCACGTTGTAGGTACCAACTTTTTCTTTATGGGAATAATTAAGCAATGTATCTCTGCCTCCAACCAGTATTAGGTTTGCATAAGCCGAATTTTTTTCTCCTAAAGCGGCTATTTGCTTATATTGCGGAATTAATACAGTTTCACTTGGAGTTCGGAATATATCCGGCTCTGTTGTGGTGAAACGCTGTGCAAACAACTGAGTGGTAGCCAAAGCCAAAAGCAGGCATATAGCCTTTGAATTTAAGGTTTTCATAAAAATCTCCTATTTCCTTGTTCTACTATTTAGACGTACTTTTTGGGAAAAAAAATTCTAAAAAGTGAATTTTGCAAACAGGAGTTGACAAAAATGTGCATTTTTTTGGAATTAGGTGAACTTTTGTTCAGGGTTTTCCTCACTATAGTTGCGTGCAGGGCTAGGCACGCTTAGATGAGAAGCGTAAAATATCTTCTGCCAGATATATATCACTTCTACAGTGCATATCCGATATTCCTTGGCTTATTTCTTCGTATATGGGAGATTTGTAAAACATATCCAAGGCTTCTCTAAGAGAAACGTTTGCTTTTTCCGACAGAGTTTCAATAACATCATCGTATTTCAGTTGCAATAATGTGGGATGTGCTTTCATATTTGATAACTTCCCGTGAAATGCAAATGGGAACATATAATAGACCCAGTTTTAAAACAATATTGAATATTTGGTTTTTCGTATTGTAATCTTTTTAAAGTTTCTTGCTTTGGAATGAGTTTATCCAAGAATAATTGCAGGGTATTAAAAACATCATCATTTGCTATACCGCCGATTATCAAATCATAATTTTCTTCTAAATTTTTGCCCGTTCTGCATAAAACAACAAAATCAAGCCATTCTTCGGAATATGAATCGAATTTTAAAATCCGAATTTTATCTATAATTTTTTCATCAAATTCATACATTGAAACTATTGATTGTTCGTGTCTTTTTTTGAATTTCAAAGACCATTTTTCAGCTTGTTCTTTAATGGACGTTGTATAAAAACCCGTGCCAAAATCCAGTTCTTTGCGAGAAAACGACAAATCAGGTTTAACTACTTGCACATAAGAGCCGTGATATAAAATCATTCTATCACCCCTCTTTTATTCATATAATCTAAAATATCATTGACTATATAACTTTTGCCTTGGGTATGCAAAACATCATAGCACGGAATTACATAGCTATCCAAGATATCGCTTTTTTCCGTTAGCATTTTGTACACCTCATTTCCGCTTTTTTCCAATTTTTCAGCTATATTTTCAATGCAAAAAACAGCAAATTCCAATTCCTTTCTTCTAAAGTTCTGATTTTCTTGTTCCATAAGGGCAAAAATAGTAATTTACCACTGGCTCATAAGCCATAACAATTTTTTCTATATTCCTCTCATGTCTGAATTTTTTCGGCAATTATTAACCCAATTTAGGGATATATGGCAGAGATTCAGCATTGTGCAGAAAAGCATCTTAGTTGCTTCTCTGGCTTTGCTGTTTGCCTTTATTGTTGTAGCTATATCACTTCAAGTTGTAAACGCAACAGATTCTCGCATGGCAACGCTCTATGCCAATATGGAAGTTAGCACCGTTGCAGATATAACCGCTTTTTTGAAAGAAAACAAATATGACTACAAATTGGACAACGATGGCCGCACTCTTTTGGTTCCCAAAGAAACCCTTTACGAAATTCGCATGGCTTTATCCAGAGCGGGGCTTCCAAGAGACAGAGATAAAGGTTTTGAGCTTTTTGACAAAAATCAGCTCGGCATGACAGATTTTGCCCAAAATTTAAATTACCTGCGAGCAGTTCAAGCCGAGCTTGCTCACTCCATTGAAACCTTTAGAGAGGTTGAAAAGGCACGTGTTCACATAACCATTCCAAAACAAACCCTTTTTATGGAAAGAGAAAGGGAAGCAAAAGCGGTAGTTATTGTTACGCTACGCCCCGGTGCTGATTTGCAAGAGAGACAAATAAAGGGTATTCAGCACTTGGTGGCAAGCGCTGTGGATAACTTAAAACCAAGGCAAGTCACGGTTACTGACGATAGCGGGCTTATGCTCACAAAAGGCTATGCAGATAATGAAGTTGCCGAGCATACCGACCACAATATGGAATTTCGCCGCAGCGCAGAATCATACCTCAGAAAACAGGTTCTTGGAATTTTAGATGGAGTTTTGGGGCCAAACAAAGCTACAGTGACAATTTCAGCAGATTTGGATTTTGACCAGATAAGCAGAACGGTAGAAAGCTACGACCCTACAAAAAAAGTGGTTCGCTCTGAGCAGCGCGAAGATGGCACTCGTTCACAAATTCCACCAGAAAACGGCAACGAAACAAAAGAAGGTTCCATCACAAACTACGAAGTGAATAGAACTATGGCGCAAATAATAAGCAGCCCAGGTGCAACAAAAAGACTAACGGTGTCTGTAGCGGTAGATGGTATTTATGAGAGAGATACACTTTCTGGCAAAAAAATATATCGCCCGCGCAGTGAAGAAGAAATAGTTATGCTTACCCAACTAGTTAAAAATGCCGTTGGCTATTCTAGAGATAGAAATGATACCGTTTATGTTGCTTCCATGCAATTTGACCGTAGCTTTTGGGAAGAAGAAAAAGAGGCTATGGTTCAGATGGGCAACAAAGAATTGTGGGAAACCTGGGCACTCAGGATAACAATAGTTTTAATTGTAATTCTGGCTTTTGTGTTCCTCAGAATGGTTGTACTCAGTTTGATAAATGCGATGAACCCACCTGTGCCGCGCCACGAGGAAATTTCCATTGAGGCAGACACCGAGGAGGTTCCAGAGCCGGTTCGAAAGCAGAATGAACTTATAGAGCGTTTGGAGAGCTGGGCTATTGCCAACCCCGACAATGCGGCAAACCTGTTGAAATTGTGGCTCTCTGAGGGAGCAGAAGCACAAAATCCCGCAACTAAAAAGAAGAAATAATTTATGCGGGAGAAAACCATAGCCGTAAATGTGGGTTCTGCTGTTATAGGGGGTGGAGCAAATGTGCTTGTTCAATCTATGACAACCACAAGCCCAAAGGATATTGAAGGTTCTGTAAAACAGATTGCAGAGCTTGCCTGTGCGGGTTGCGAACTTGTTAGAATAACAGTTCCAACGCTTGCCGATGCGGAAAAATTAAAAGAAATTTCAGAAAAAGTTAGAGCAGCTGGTATTAAAATTCCTATTTCGGCAGATATACATTTTCAGCCAAGAGCGGCTTTTGAAGCTCTTAAATGGGTTGAAAAAGTGAGAATAAACCCTGGCAATTTTGGAAATGAGGCTTTTCCGCAATTTGTTAAAGAAGCAAAAAAACTGGGGCGCGCCATTCGCATAGGCGTTAACCACGGTTCTTTAAGCTCTAGAATACTTGAGAAATATGGCAACACCCCACTTGGAATGGTAGAGAGCGCAATGGAATTTTTGGCTATGTGCGAGGCAGAAAATTTTGACCAAATTATATTTAGCCTAAAAGCCAGCCGCCCAAGAGAAATGGTAGAAGCTAACCGTTTAATGGTAAAGAGATTAAAAGATGGTGGGCACAAACATTATCCATTTCATTTGGGAGTTACAGAAGCTGGCGAGGGCGAAGACGGCAGAATTAAATCCGCAGTGGGCATAGGTTCTTTGCTAATAGATGGAATTGGCGATACAATAAGAGTTTCGCTAACAGAGAATCCAGTCAATGAAATTCCTGTTGCTTACGCTCTTTTGCAAGCAGCAGGGCTTCGCAAAACCAAAGCAGATTTTATAAGCTGCCCAGGATGTGGCAGAACGCTTTTTGATTTGCAAAGCACAACCGTAGAAGTTAAAAAAAGATTTTCACACTTAAAGCATCTTTCCATAGCGGTGATGGGTTGCATAGTGAATGGCCCAGGCGAAATGGCGGGTGCGGATTTTGG
>Ga0268262_10003387_pt1 | contig 17325 bp, 20 predicted proteins | sample TergutNc150P3_FD_190354 | JGI IMG/M metagenome (GOLD analysis project Ga0268262, IMG submission 190354) | Nasutitermes corniger P3 segment gut microbial community from laboratory colony in Florida, USA - Nc150 P3 (SPAdes) (version 2) | ecosystem: Host-associated > Arthropoda: Insects >... | reverse complement strand
TTACAAACTCGGCAAAAAAGCCATTGATATTTTGCTGGACAAAGCACCCCTCCAAAGTTACGAATTTGTAACCGCCGTTTTGGACAATCACGCTGAAATCAAGCAATATCACCACCTCAAACTGCGGACGGCAGGGGCTGATACTTTTGTCTCTTTCAACATTCATTTAGACCCCGCGATGCCTTTTACCGATGTACATCTCTTTTGCGACCATCTGGAAAAAGACATTCAGGAAAAAATTCCGCGATGCGAGGTGTATATCCACGCCGAACCGCAAAGTTCGGAACATCTGGATATGGAAAATAATAGTCAATTCAAATAAAAAATGCTATCTTTGCAAATCATAAAACACGCAACAGGAAAATGAACAACAGAACAGACATAAAATTCAGATTAAGTACTTTCATTGTTATATTTACAATGTATTCCGTTTCAAGTTTTGGACAGGACACAACCGCAACGGACAAAAAAATATCCTACTCGTTCATTACCGAACATGGTTTGTGTTTGGGTAACGATATTACTGGTTATGAGGGTATTTTAGTAAATGGCGTTCGCATAAACAGGACGCAAGATGAAATAGGCATTGGCACAGGTTGCGAATATGGCATTACGGGCATATTGGCTGTTCCCATTTTTGCAAATTATCGGCACTATTTTCCGAGTAAAACAAATTTAAAATTGTTTTTGAATTTTTCCGCTGGGACACGGATTGGTTCGCTGTATCTTGAAAGTACTTGGAAATCAGGTTTATATACTGTCGTTACCACAGGTTTTACCGTAAAAGCATTTTCTTTTTCTTCGGGATTTTATGTGAAATCTTTTGACGGAATGTTTTTCAGCGGGATAGAAATAAAATTAGGTTGTACTTTTAAAAAATAAATCAATGAAAAATACTGTTGTTATTATTTTTTCAATTATCTTTATGATAACCAAAACTTTATGTTTTTGTCAAGAAGTTGAAAATACGGAAAAAGAGAAAAAAATTGCATATTCATTTTTTACCGAATATGGATTAGGTGTTGGCGGATTTCGTGATGATGGAATTTCTGTAGAATTTACGGGTATTCTGGTCAATGGAATTAGTTTTAACCAAAAACGTGATATGATTGGAATAGGCGTTGGTTGCGACTTGTATTATATGGTTTTTGTGCAATCATATCCGCTGTTTGCAAACTATCGGCATTATTTTTCAAGTAAAACAGATTATAAACCATTGATAAATATTGCTATGGGTACAGAATTGAGTTTTTGGCATACACACAGACACAGTGCTTATCCTGTTGGAGGAGATGAAACACCTAACATTCAGTGTGCAACAGGATTGTACACTACAATTGCAGGTGGATTTAGACGAAAAGCCCTCTCTTTTACTTCGGGACTTTTCCTAAAATCTTGGGAATTGGACGAGTTTTTTTTTCGTTACGGAGTAGAAATTAAAGTGGGATATACCTTTTAAAATTAAGAAAAAATGTGGAAATGGTACGCAGTTTTATCAGCGGTATTCGCAGCACTGACCGCAATTTTTGCCAAAATAGGAGTTAAAAATGTAGATTCCAACCTTGCCATCGCAATACGAACCTGTGTGATTATCGTCATTACGTGGGCGGTTGTTTTTGCCTCCAACAACATTATGGAAATCAAAACTTTAACGAGAAACAACTGGGCATTTTTAATTTTATCGGGCATCACCACAGGCTTGTCGTGGTTGTTTTATTTCAAAGCCTTGCAAACGGGAGACACCTCAAAAGTCGTACCGATTGACAAATTAAGCGTCGTTTTTACGATTATCCTGTCCATTTTGATTTTAAAAGAGCCGTTTAATTGGAAAGTACTGCTTGGCGGTTTGTGCATTGCGGGCGGTTCGCTTATTATTTTCTTTGATAAATGATTTTGAAAAGAAAACAGTTTTTCTTTTATAGATTGCTTCCTTACACTCGCAATGACGTAATTTTCAATATAATACATCATTGCGAACGAAATGCAATGAAGCAATCCCCAAAAAACAAAAATAATTTTCAATTTTCAACTTTCCATTTTCAATTAAAAATGCTATCTTTGCAAATTGGCAGGATAAAAAAATTATAGCATGAATTACGACAAAACAAAGTACAAAGTGTGGACTTGGAAAAATCCAATGATGTTGCATTGGATAATAAACCCGGGACTTGCGTTTAATGAACTCGCACTGGGACAACGCGTTCCCAAAGTTTTTCTAACAGACCGAGACAAGACAAAAACCATGGCAGAGCGCTCTTTTATCCCTTGTCCCCATTGTGGCACAATTCATTCTGGGCTAAAATGGACACCGCAAAACAAAACCGCTTTCAAAAATTGGTTTGGGTTGTACTGCGATAATTGTGGAAAAATTATTCCCTGTTTGAGAAATTTAACAAGTTGTCTTATCCTTGGACTGACTTTTCCTGTTTGGTTTTGGTTTAAGGACAAGCGGAAAGCAAAATGGATTGAAAAACAGCATGTTAAATTTTCAAAACCGCTGAATTTAACCTATTCAGAACCCAAAAAACAATGGTTGCGTGCAGGTTTGCTTTTTGGACTTTTTATGTTTATCATTATGGAAATATTGTATCCGCTTATTCAGGGAGAAAACCTGACTAAAAAAGGACTTTTGACAGGAATTATTACTTGGACATTGGCAGGATTTTTATTTGCTTTTATGACGAAAATAATCAACATAAAGAAAAAAAATAATTGAAAACATTGAATATAAATCATTTTAAAAAAAGAGGCATTTTGTACATTTTTTTGTCCCTTTTTCTTATATTAACTAATTGTAATACAAACAATAACAAAACAGATTTATCAAAACCCAATGCTGTTTTATCGGTGAAATATGCAAGGGGATTTTCGGTGTCTTATTTCAATCAGTACAAACAGGTAAAGGTGTTCAATCCGTGGCGGAAAGATGCGGTTTTGGCGGTTTATTATCTGGTGGACGATACCGCAGTACAAACGCCCAAAGACGGTACGCGTCTGCAAATTCCCCTGCAAAACATCGGCATCACGTCCTGTACGCAAATCGAGTTTTTGTCTCTGACGGGGGCGTTGTCTGCGGTGAAAGGCGTTTGCACGCCCGAATTAATTTATAATCAGACTTTGCAACAAGCATATCAAAAGGGGGAGTTGGCGTATCTGGGAGACGGTTTTCGGTTTAACATGGAAAACTTGCTGCTTCTCGCCCCCGATGCCCTGATGCTGACCACGTACAGCGAACAGGAAGACGAAAACATTCGGCGGTTGAAAACATCGGGTATTCGTCTGATTTACAATAATGAATGGTTGGAAACTTCCCTGTTGTCGCGGGCGGAATGGGTGAAATTTGTCGCCTGTTTTTTCAATAAGGAAACTTTTGCCGACAGCCTGTTTAACGAGATTGAAAAAAACTATCTTCGGCTGAAAAAACTCGCACAAACGGCAAAAGACAAACCCAGCATTGTTGCAGGCGGAAGTTTCAAGGGAACTTGGTATATGCCTTCTGGCAAGGCGTTTATGGGCAAACTGTACGAAGATGCGGGCGGGACGTACTATTATGCGAAAGATACTTCTTTGGGCAGTCTGTCCCTCAATTTTGAGACCGTGCTTTTGCACCAGCAACACGCAGACGTATGGCTGAACGCACAGGCGAATTCAATGGCGGAACTGTTGGCACAGGACGTTCGTTATGGTTTGTTTGATGCCGTGAAAAGCAAACGCGTGTACAATTTCAACGCGAAAATCTCCACCAAAGGAGCAAACGATTTCTGGGAAAGCGGACTTGCACATCCCGATAAAATTTTATCCGATGTCATTTGGGCGTTGCATCCCGAGTTACTGCCTGATTATCAGACGGTTTATATTCGGAAATTGGAGTGAGGGGTTGGTTGGAAAAATTGTTTAACTTAAAAAAAACATTATTATTTCAATTAAAAATGCTATCTTTGCATTTCAGAGAAAAAGAGGGCAGAATGAAGGAAATGATACATATCAGAAACCACGCATCAGCGGTAGCAATTAGCAGTGAAAAACATACTAACTGTCTGATATATAAGTGTTTACCCCCCCCCCCCCATTTGTAATTCGCTGATTTTCAGTCCGTTACAAGCAAATTTTCATATAAAACATTGTTTATCAGATGTTTATAATAGCAGGTCTTATGGGCATGCTGTTTTATTATTGCAAATTTTAATATATAAATTCAATAAATTAATTAAATCACTAAAATTTTAAGAAAGTATGAGTAAGAAAAATCGAATGAAAAGCGTTATCGCTATGGTTATGGCAGGTTTTGTCCTGTGTCTGTCTTCTTGTCAGAAAGAAGAAAAAAGAATTATTGGCAAGTGGAAGCCTGAGAAAGTGGAAGTTACAGAGTTAGTTACTACCAACCCGATGCAAACGGCTATATTGAAGCCGATAATTCAAGAATATATGTCTTCTACATATATTGAACTTGTTCGCGAAATTGAATTTACCAAAGATGGTAAAGTATTTATTACCGCATCTATGGGAATGGGGGCAGGAACTTACGAAGTGGAGAATGGTAAGTTAATCATGTCGTCTGGAACTAAGGTTGAACGTGTTGATATTACTTTCCCTGACAAAAAAACTATGCAGTTGAAAGAAGATGCTGACGAAAATGCACTTGATGCTCTGTCTTGGCTTTTTTTGGAAGAGCAAGGAATTGAAGGTGTTGAAATTACAAAACTTTCTACCCGTACAACATACAAAAAAAAGTAGGAAACAACAATGTATCATAACCCTAACAGTGTTTTAAATGCTGTTAGGGTTTTTGTTTTTTCATTAAAAAATTGTATCTTTGCATTCAGTTTAGACAGGTTTCATTTTTTTGATTATAATAATAAATTTAAAAAATATCCGTTAGTAAAGAAATTTAATATTAATGATATAAAAATAAAATTCAATGGTAAAAATTCTTGCGATTAACCCGGGTTCTACTTCTACGAAAGTAGCCGTTATGTCTTTGGACATCAACAATTCAGACGAAAAAGAGGCAATAAGCACAATTTTTTCAAAAAACATCAAACACAGTCAGGAAAAAATTGCGGAGTTTGCCTGTATTGCAGACCAGTACGGCTGGCGTAAACAGTGTATTATAGACGAGTTGAAAGCCAACAGCATCGCTTTGGAAGATTTGACCTACATCATCGGACGCGGCGGCTTGGTGAAAAATATCAAATCGGGAATATACAAAATCAACGAACAGATGCTCCACGATTTGAAAATTGGTTTCAACGGCGAACATGCCTGCAATTTGGGCGGACTGATTGCCCATGACATCGCCTCGCAACTGAAAGTAGATGCTTTTATCGCTGACCCTGTGGTGGTGGACGAACTGGAAGCGATTGCCCGAATATCGGGACATCCTGCCTTTGAGCGGAAGTCTATCTTTCACGCACTCAATCAGAAAGCGATTGCCCGCACGTATGCCAAACGCATCGGGAAAAAGTACGAAGATTTAAATTTGATTGTGGTTCACTTGGGCGGAGGCATCAGCATCGGCTCGCACCGAAAGGGCTTGGTGATAGATGTAAATCAGGCATTGAACGGCGAGGGACCATTTTCACCTGAACGTTCGGGAACTTTGCCCGTGATAGATGTGATAAAAACCTGTTTCAGCGGAAAATACACCGAGGCGGAGTTGAACAAAATGGTTGTCGGAAAAGGCGGTTTTGTAGCCTATTTGGACACCAACGATGCGCTGGAAGTGGAAAACAGAATTAAGGCAGGCGATGAAAAAGCAGATTTCTATGACAGTGCCATGGCGTATCAGATTGCAAAGGAAATCGGTGCGGCTTCTGCGGTATTGGAGGGCGAAGTAGATGCTATTTTGCTTACGGGCGGCATCGCTTACAGCAAACCCTTTGTGGAAAAAATATCCAAACGCACCCGCCATTTGGGAACGATAGAAGTTTTTCCGGGCGAAGACGAAATGCACGCTTTGGCGTTTAATATCTATTTGATGTTGAGAAAAGAAATTCCTTGCAAAGAGTATAATTAATTGACAATGGATAATTGACAATTGACAATGAAAAAATACGCATTCGTTTTTCTTTTTGCCTGTTGCCTGCTGTCTGTACGGACGCAAACGCTTGGCGGAGTGGGAGTTTACAACTTTCTCAAACTGCCTGTTTCGGCACGCACGGCTGCATTGGGCGGCGGCTTGTATGCCGTACGGGAAAACGACCCTGCTTTGGCATTGCTCAATCCCTCGATGCTCAATCCCGCCTTGCATACGGGCATTGCCTTGAACATGGCGGATTATTTTTCCGATGCCGTTTATGGAAATCTGAATTACATTCACCACTTCAAACAGACGGGGACGTTTAATTTTGCCTTTAATTTCGCCTCCTACGGCACATTTGACCGTTACGATGCACTTGGAAATGAAGAAGGTAAGTTCTCCGCAGGCGATTACGCACTGACTGCGGGATACGGCAGGGAATTTGTGGACAGCATGTTTTCCGCGGGAATGAATGTCAAGTGTATTTTTTCAAGTTATGAGAATTATTTTTCGGCGGGATTGGGTGTGGATTTTGCGGCTTCGTATTATTTGCCAAAACGCGGTTTTGCACTTACCTTGCTGTTGAGCAATATCGGGGCGCAGTTCAATCCTTACGCTCAAACGCGGGAAAGACTGCCTTTTGAAATTCAATTGGGATTGTCGCAGAAACTGGAGCATCTGCCTGTGCGTTACAGCATTACCTTGCAACAACTGCAACGGTGGAATTTGTACAACTACGACCCCGCAGACCCTTTTGCCCCCACTGACGGCAATACGGGTAATCGCGTTCCGCTGTCTGCGGGAAAAAAGTTTGCGGAAAATCTGTTTCGGCATTTTGTTTTCGGATTGGAAATTTTGCCTGTGAAATATCTGACTTTTCAGGTATCTTACAATTACAATACCCATCAAGAGATGCGGATTTTCAATCGGCGGGGCGTGGCGGGACTGGCTTACGGTGTGGGGCTGCATATCAAACAGTGCCATGTCTATTATGCCCGCAGTCATGGAAGTATGGCGTCCGTTCCCAATCATTTTACGGTTGCGGTCAATATTCAAGATTTGATGAAAAATAAGAGCGAAAAGAAAAAATACGTAAAAATAAAAGAACAACAATAAATATCGAATATGGAAATTTTTTTAGAGATAGTAAAAATCAGCGTCCCCGCACTCATTGTGGCAGTTACGGTGTATTTCACCATTGGCAAAACCTACGAAAAGGAATTGAAAAAACAGGTTTTAGAGTTGAAACATCATTCCAAAGAGGTGATTACACCCATTCGTTTGCAGTCTTACGAACGGATTGCGTTGTTTCTGGAGCGGATGAAGCCCGAAAGTCTGTTGTTGCGCAACCCGACCAACAATCTTTCGGCGGCACAGTACCGAACGGTTTTGCTTTCTGCCGTCCGCAGTGAACTGGAACATAATCTCTCGCAACAGGTTTATATTTCCTCTGCCCTGTGGGACGCCACCAAAAAGGCAAAGGAAGAAACGGTGAAAATTATCAATGTCGCGGACGGAAAAGTCGGTCTTGGCGCTTCGGCTACGGACTTGGCAACCAAGATATTGGAAATCTACATAGAATTGAAGTATAACCCCTCCGATGATGCGTTGAATTTGTTGAGGCAGGAAATAAAAGAGTTGTATTAATGAAAATGAATGTAAAAATATGATAAAAAGTGAAACGCAACAGTATATTTATATTGTTCAGGCATTGTTGGAACCCTCTAAATGCAAGATAGTGAAAACCAATAATTTAGAAAGACGCTTGAAAGAATATAACAGTATGACAGGCAAATCGCAAGAAAATATTTACCGATACCTGTTTACCTGCGAAGTCAAAGATATGACGCAGGTTGAAAAAGATATAAAAGAAAAATATTCTGACCTCAGAGAAGGCAAAAGCAGAGAAATATATTTTTACAATTCTGTTTTGTTTGAAAATTACGTGCAATTTATAAAATCACATCAACTGTTTGTAAAAGAAATATTTATAAAGTCTGATGATAACGTAAAGCAAGAAGTAAAAATCGTAAAAAAAATAACCCCATCACTTCAAGAACGCGGCTTATCCCAAAAAGATGTCATGCAAAAGGCACAGAAAGTAAATAATGATGAATTTTATACTCGATACGAAGATGTTGAAAAAGAATTGTCCATGTATGATAAAAATATTTGGAAAGATAAAGTAGTTCTTTGTAATTGTGATGATGCGGTTGATACTGACGATAGAAAATCTTCAGCATTTGCTTTGTATTTTATAAATAATTTTAAAGAACTCGAATTGAAAAAGCTAATATGTATCCATTATGCTGGTGGGATAGATTTATTTAATCAAGGTGCAAAAGGTTATATATATATTTATATAATGACAAAAGATGGTTTTGAGGAAGTAAAAGAATATCCTAAAGGTTTTGACGGCAGTTTTGACCATCCGCTTTCATTGAAAATACTCAATGAAGAAGCGGATATAGTATGTACAAATCCGCCGTTTTCTAAAGCAATAGATTATTGGAAAATTGTTGTTGAAAGTGGAAAAAAATTTATCATTATTTCTAATATCGCAAATCCTATCACAAAAGCATATATCCCATATTTCAAGAATAATAAAGTTTGGGCAGGATACAATGAAGTGGATTGGTTTCTTAATCCCCAAAAAGAACTTACCCGAGCATCAGGTTATTGGTTTACAAATATTCCCATAAAAAACAGACCGAAATATAACCAACTAAAAATAATACCGTTAAAAGACATACCAGAAAAATATAAAAAATATGATGATTTAAAAATATTGTTAGTAGATAATTGTTATATTCCCAAAGATTATAAAAAACCATTTGCCGTATCCGCCCGCCCAATATTGAATGGTTTATTGGAGAAAGGATATAAAATTATTGAAAATGATGAATCTTACATAGCGTTTGTAAATGGTAAACAATGTTTTAGAAGAGTACTTGTTCAAAAAATCACGAAATAAAATAAGAATTAAATGAAAAACACAGACATAACCTACGGCATACGTCCAGTAATAGAAGCAATTAACAGCGACAAGGACATCGACAAAATAATGCTCCAACGCGGCGTGAACAGCGATAATTTTAAAGAACTGTTCCACCTCGTCCGACAGAAAAACATTCCCTTTCAATACGTTCCGATAGAGCGGTTGAACCGTTACACGCGGGGCAATCACCAAGGGGTGGTTTGTTTTATGTCTTCGGTAACCTACCAGAGCATTTACGATATTTTACCCACGTTGTACGAAGACGGCAAAGTCCCCTTTCTGCTGGTGTTGGACAAGATTACCGATGTCCGCAATGTGGGCGCCATTGCCCGCAGTGCCGAATGTGCGGGGGTGGACGCAATAATTGTCCCCGCAAAAAACAGTTCCCAACTCAATGAAGATGCGGTGAAGACTTCGGCGGGGGCATTGCACAAAATTCCCGTCTGCCGACACGAAAAACTTAAAGATGTACTTGTCTATCTGAAAGAAAGCGGCATCGAACTGGTTGCCTGCACCGAAAAAGCAAAACATCTTTTTTACCAAACCACCTACGCCAACCCCGTATGCGTTCTCATGGGAAACGAATACGAAGGCATTTCCCCCGAATATTTGGCACTCTGCGATAAAGAGGTGAAAATACCGATGGTGGGAAGCATTGAGTCTCTAAATGTGTCCGTTGCAACGGGGATTATGCTGTTTGAAGTGTTGAAAAACAGGATTTAATAAAGGTATAATTTAGACTTTTTGAAAAAATTAAAAATGTTGTCTGAATCATGATTTATGGGATTAAAAGATTTATAATTGCCAAAACAAATCATCCTCTTTTTGAGACGCACACACACTCCCGAAGTCTTTCCTCCGCCCGCCTCACATAATCTTCATTCAGTTCAACCCCTACGTAGTTTCTGCGAAGTTCCCTTGCCACAAGAGCCGTAGTCCTCGCCCCCATGAACGGATTCAACACCACACAATTAGACGGACAAGCCGCCTTAATGCAAGTCCGTATCAAATCTGGCTGATACGTTGCAAAATGCGCCCCCTTGAAACCTCGTATCGAGACAGTCCATACGCTTCGTTTGTTACGGGCGGACTTTTCTTCCCATCCCTTGCCAATATCGTTTCTACCCGTTCCCGATTGGTTTTTACTGCCGAAAATCCGCACCTTATTTTGATGCCGTTCCTGCATATCCTTAAACATAATTTGCGTAGATATTCCCGTTGCATTGTTATGATATTTGATTATCGTACATGATACCTAAATTGATTTTTATAAGAAACCGAAGCCACTAAAACCCTTTCAAATTGCGATTCGCCAAAATAACGTCTGTGAAATTTAATAAATTCATATACTATATTTTAAAAAAATGCAAAGATACTAAAAATTTAGGTAATGGGTACGATATACATTATGATATTTTGGACTGCCGTTGTGCCTTATTTTATTGCGTCCATCGTAATTCGCAGGCTCAAGCATGCCAAACAGCAATATGACTATTAAATTAAAATAGATTTAATTGATTAGCAGGAACATTTCCGTCTCCCTGTTTGTCGTCAGCCTTGCCAATGCAATCCTCTTCCTCTTTTATTTGTTTGTCCAAGTACCTCATGTTTACCATTTTCATAAACGACTTGTAATCCATTGGGTAAAAATGTTTTACAAACATAGGAAAAATGCCTGAATAAGTGGTAATCCCAGCCTTGTAATGAGATTGCACAATATCATTGACAATCTTGCATTTCCTTAAATAATTTAAGCTGTTGTATCCCATGATGTTTTAAAATTAGTTATTAATTTTTACTGCTTTTTGTATTTTTTCATTAATTTCACGCTCCAATTGCTGTGCATTTGAAAATTCATAAATGCCTAATGTGGCATAACACTAAAAAAAAGAGGTTGTTTTTAGAAAATAAAAAAACTAATTTATGTGCTTTTCTGGGTACTAAACCACTTAACAGTTTGAATATCAACAAAGATTGTTAAGCATAGGAAAATTGAAGGTAAAAATCCTGATTTTAGAATACATTACCTTTTTTTTGCTTATTCTAAAATATCTCCTGCATTTTTGCGTTTAAATAAACGTAAATGTTAGAAAAGTATTCTTTATTACGGACAATCAATTCACCCAAAGACCTGAAACAGTTGGAATTAGGTCAGTTGGAGTTGCTGTGTGCGGAGTTGCGCGATTATATTATTGATGTGACTTCCCGCAACCCTGGACATTTGGGTTCAAGTCTGGGGGCGATAGAATTGGCGGTGGCAATCCATTATGTATTTGATACTCCGAACGATAAATTGGTTTGGGATGTGGGACATCAAGCCTATGCACACAAGATACTCACAGGCAGAAAGGAACAGTTTCAACAAAACAGAATGTATCACGGCATCAGCGGTTTCCCAAAAATGAGCGAAAGCGAATACGATGCTTTCGGCGGTGGACATTCTTCTATTTCAATATCTTCCATACTTGGCATGGCAACGGCTGCTTCCCTGTCCCAAGACGCGGAACGAAGCCACATTGCCGTTATCGGAGACGGCTCTATGACGGGCGGGGCGGCATTTGAAGGTTTAAATCACGCAGGAACGGCAAACGCCAATATGTTGGTGATACTCAACGATAACGGTATGGCGATAGACCAAAATGTGGGTGCTTTGAGCAGTTATCTGGCAAAACTGTCCACCTCTTCCGCCTACAATCTGGTAAAGGGGCGGGTTTGGAACATGGTTACGGGTAAAAGCAAAAAGGGCAATCCCGTTCGGAACATCATACAGGGTCTTCAAAATCTAATAAAACGGGGACTGCTCAAAAGCAGCAACCTGTTTGAAGCCTTGGGATTTCGCTATTTTGGACCCATTAACGGACATGATGTTGTGTTTTTGGTGGAGGTGTTGAACGGGTTGAAACACATCAAGGGACCTAAACTTTTGCACTGCATCACCGTAAAGGGCAAAGGTTTGTGTTTGGCGGAAGAAAGTCAAACCTTATATCATGCCCCGGGCAAATTTGACAAAGAGACGGGCAAAATCATTGAGGCGGCATTCGACCCCGATAAAGTAGAAAAATACCAAAAAGTATTCGGGGAAACCATTTGCGAACTGGCAGCCCAAAACGATAAGATAATAGGCGTAACTCCCGCAATGGCAAGCGGTTGCTCGCTGGATATTATGATGAAACAGTTTCCAGACCGCACTTTTGACGTGGGCATTGCCGAACAGCACGCCGTTACTTTTTCGGCAGGAATGGCAACGGACGGTTATATCCCGTTTTGCAACATCTATTCTTCTTTTCTGCAACGTGCTTACGACCAGATTATTCACGATGTCGCTTTGCAAAATCTGCACGTAATTTTTTGCATTGACCGAGCGGGCATAGTCGGTGAAGACGGAGCAACGCATCACGGCATGTTTGATTTGGCGTTTTTGCGATGCATTCCCAACATAATTATATCTTCCCCCCTGAACGAGTTGGATTTGCGCAACCTGATGTACACCGCAACGCAAACAAAATCACCTTTTGCCATACGTTACCCGAGAGGCAACGGCGTAAAAAACAATTGGCAGGACACGCCTTTTCAGCCGTACGAAATCGGGAAAGGGGTTTGTCTGCAAACGGGCAATGATGTTGCGGTCATATCTATCGGACACATTGGAAACAATGCACTGGAAGTCGCCCAAGATATGAAAAAGACGGGGAAAGAGATTGGCGTTTACGATATTCGTTTCCTCAAACCGATAGACGAAGACCTGTTGCATCAAATTTGCCGACAGTATCAGACCATTATCACGGTAGAAAACGGTACGCGGATTGGCGGTCTGGGCAGTGCCGTTTCTGAATTTTTGACAAAGAATGAATATAAAAACACACTGAAAATCATTGCAATAGAAGATGACTTTGTAAAACAGGGAACGGTGGAAGAACTGCAAAAAGAACAGTGGGTTGATTATGGGGGTATTTTGGAAATGGTGCGGACGGCGTTAAATAAAAATTAACGAACTTTAATCAATTGATTTTTTGGATATTTCCGAATAATTTCTTTTTTCTTATCTTCACTGTCCAAAAAATAACAGTCTGATGCAGGATAATCCCTTTTTAAATACAGTTTTGTTTGAACTCTACCCTCGTACGTTGCATCATTCGTTAAAGGAATGAACAATATTTTGCTTTTTTTCATCATTTTAGGCGAAAGCGGTTGCATGCAACTGCTGCACACAAAAACCCAAACATAATCATAAGTTGAAACATCAATATATAGACTGTCCATTTTTGTTGTATAAACAAGCAAACTGTCTTTACTTTGTGCCAAAGAATGGCAACATGTCATAAAGACGAAACTCATAATAAAAATTACTTTCATCTTCTTCATATCTTGCTTTATGATAAATAGTTTTATTATTATTGATTAAAATCCTTGTTGAATTGATAAAATTATAAGCGGCATCTTCCCCCTCAGAATAGAACTCTATTTTCTTGTATAATTCCCTTTTTTCAGAAAGAGAATAGAACACAAATATTCTTGCCCACTGTGAAAATGGCTGACAAACGGTATAACCCAATATATCTTCGTTTAACCAAAAAACTTTTTCTATTCGTTCCATTTGGTTAATCTTTTTATTTTCAATTGTTTCTATCATTAGTCCTGGGTTAAATCTGTTTTGTTCAATAAATAAATCAGTAAATACCGCATTGATAGCGGAATCTACCGAAATAGCATCTTGAAATTTAACAAAAACAGTGTCAATGCTTTCTAATTTATCATTATAAACATAAATAAAAGGTAAAGTTGGGTGTGCCACCGCAATTCTATTTTTTTTACTTTCCATAAGCAGTGTCGATGCAAAATGAGAAAACAAAATTCCTTTACCTAAATCTATTTCTTTATCATGTATCACTTTTTTGGTTCGCAAATTAAAAACACATAAAGCATAATCATCATACAATTTTGTTTCATTATATCTGTTATAATCATTCATTAATAAAAGATTTTCAGCATCAAGAAATGAAATGATATTGAATTTTATTCCTTTAATATTTAATGTTTCTTTGAAAGCATAATTCCCTTTTTTGTTTTTTTCATATATTACCAAAAAACCGTCCACATGCAACAATAGCAGGTGTTTATCCGACATAGCGGCAGATGTGTACCAAGAACCGCCACCGTCAAGCCTGCGATTTTTTATTTCCATTTTGCTAATAACCGTATCTTTTAATGTAATAAGTTCAAAATTTTGATTTTTATTCTTTATGGGATAAAACAAAAAATTAAAATTATTTTCAGCATGTACAGGAAGATAACGATGCGTAACTCCCGAAATTTTTGTAGGTATTGAATCCGCAAATGTAAAAACTTGTGCTTTTAATGATGTAAGCACGGACAGAAAAAAAATAATACTGTAACTTTTTAATAATCTATTCATAAATATAATAATTTAAAAGCAAGGAGTTTTAACAAACTCCTTGCTCATTTTTTGTTTTACTGTTTGATAAATACTGCGTGAGCATTAATGCCTGCTGTTTCGTTTGTACAAATGACATAATACATACCCGACGTTAAAGCGCTCATGGTTGTAATATCATATTCATTGCCAAAAACTTGTACGTTTGAATTCAAATGCAGGTTGCCGTCTGCATCTATAATTCTTACATTCACCATAGCATTTACAGGTTCGGAAAACCGAATTGTAAAATTGCTTTGTACAAGAGTAGGAACTACCTGTATTGTTACAGGAATTGTAGTAGTTCCTTCTATCTCTACAATTCTCAACTTGTAACTATAGATAAAACTTCCCGCGTCTTCCTCTTTCGTACCATCACTCCATGTACAAGACAAACCGTCCTTTACAAATTCTCCTGCGGTTAAACCCATGTCAATATTATCGCATACTATTGCAATAACACCTTCATACATGTTTGCCTTGTGAGCGCACGTCGGACATTCATTGTTCCCGCTTCCTGTACAAGTAATCGTACAATTACCTCCTCCTTCTGTTATGTGGGTGTAGTCATATCCGATATGCCCACCTTTAAGTTTTTTGCCACCCGACTTTGATATATCAACAGTTCCATTGGCATAAAAAACACCACCACAAAAAATAATTACAACAAAAATTCTCTTCATTTCAATTTAATTTTTAAAAAATTCACCTACCAATATCGCTCGGTAGCCGCTCCGTTATATCCCTATAACGTTTTTTTTGTTCATTTTAGTATATCCCGCTTCAGACATCGGATATGAACAATCCTACCTGTCCCAAGCCGCGAGTTTGTTCCTAACAGTAACGCCTCTTTTTCTCTTTTTAGAGCCTTGCACCTTCACTCGGTTTTTCCAACTTTTCAGTAATTCCAGATACGAACAAAACTTGCTGGTTGTTTACCTGCCCGTATTTTTAAGCGTTTCGGGCGTTCGCCTTGTTGTCGCGACCAACATTAACAAAGATATAATTACAAAGTCTCATTTTTTGAGACTGTTATAAAAAAAGTCATCTTTTTTATAATTTTTTTATAATTCATTCTGTATCAAGTTTTTCTTCTATCCACTGCATCACTATTTTTCCATGATATTTATAACAATAACTGTTCAATCCTCTATCAAAATGAATAGGAGCGTTAAATTCTTCTTTTAAAAGGGCAATTATTCTAAAAATGGTTGCTCTTGAGACATTCATTTTTTCTGCAAACTCTTTCGGCGAGCCTGTTGCCGCGTGCCGCAACAGCCTGTCTATTTGTTTTAGTTTGGGAATGTCGTTGATTATATTCATTATGCAAGTTTTCACAGCAATAAAAAAACGTGGGACTTAACTTGCCTATTCATTTTTGAGGTCTACCACAACCTTAACCGCTAAATAAACCAAGCCCACGTCAAGAGACGTGAACACTGTATTATCCTTTGCGATTTCTGAAATGTGGTAGTTCCAAAAAAAAGAATAAAAGCAATGATTTCAATTATATTATCTGCCCAAAGTTCTTCACCATATTGTTAAAATTGATTACTAATTTAATTTAAGAATGCAAAGATACAATTTTTAATTGAAAAACAACCACCCGCATTCTTTATTTTTCATTAAAAATTGTATCTTTGCATCTCATATTAAAACAGCACACATGCGGATATATTTATTACTTATTTATCTAATTTTCACATCTTTATCCCTCAGCGGAAAAGAGTTGTATTGCTTCGAGGGCGATACCTCGGAAAGCATTTTTGTAAAAAACAAAAACAGGCAATTGACGAAAATAACCACCTCTACCTATCTGGAAGACACGGCATCTCGCAACAAATGGAGTGTAAAAGTCGGTGGTTACATCTCTACCGACCTCTTTTGGGACACCCGCACAGTCGTAGAGTCGCGGGACGGTCTGCTCTGCCTCTACCCCGAAAATGTACAAAAAGACATCAATGGAAAAGACATCAACGCCCGTCCGTCTTTCAATTTTCTGGCGATGAACACCCGCATTTCCTTACGCATACAGTCCCCCGATGCACTCGGCGCAAAAATATCGGGCATGGTAGAAGGCTGGTTTGCAGGCATGTCCAACAACGACATGAACGGTTTCAGCATGAGGCACGCCTTTCTAAAAATGGAGTGGAGAACATCTGCCTTGCTCATGGGACAGACTTGGCATCCGCTTTTTACCGAAAATTGTTTTGCCAATACCGTGGCAGGCAGTGCAGGTGCGCCCTTTCAAGCATTTTCCCGTTCTGCACAAATTCGTTTTACGCAAACATTTTTAAAGCATTCTAAAGCAATGTTTTACATTAGTTCGCAACGTGATTTTTTGAGTTCGAGTTATGCGGGTGCAAGTTCTTCTTATCTGCGAAATTCGGCAATGCCTGAAATGGGGGTGCAATATATTTTTAAATACAAGCCAAAATCACACACAGACCTGCTCTTTGGATTGGGTTATGATTACAAATATCTCATTCCCCGCATCACCACAGACAGTAATTTATATACTCGAAATGGTGTACACAGCCAATCTGCAATTGCGTTTCTCCATTATACCGAAACACTTAAATTACAATGGGGAATTAAAGCAAAAGCCATGTACACAATGGGTTGCAATGAATTTCTTACTTTGGGCGGATATGCGTATCAATTTTATAACAACAATCTGCTGAATTTACAGAATAATTATCAGTACACCACAATAAATTCCCTATCTTCTTGGTTGGATATTTATATAATCAAATCGCACTGGGAGTTTGGCATCTTCGGCGGTTTTGCCAAAAATTTAGGTTCTCAACACCGCATTCAAAATTTTGACAACCCGCAGGCATATTTTGTCAGAGGACGCGATATTGATTATCTTTA
>Ga0268262_10003386_pt1 | contig 17326 bp, 11 predicted proteins | sample TergutNc150P3_FD_190354 | JGI IMG/M metagenome (GOLD analysis project Ga0268262, IMG submission 190354) | Nasutitermes corniger P3 segment gut microbial community from laboratory colony in Florida, USA - Nc150 P3 (SPAdes) (version 2) | ecosystem: Host-associated > Arthropoda: Insects >... | reverse complement strand
CACGGTGATTTTTTTTCCCGACAGGACCCGCCAAACTAATGCAGTCCGCAGGACTGTCCCTTCAATAATTTCAACAGGGCGTAGCACCAGAAAATGTCATCATTACAGATACTGTAGGCTGACTTAGTCAGCCGTATGTGCGCCCAAGTAAATTCATCAGGCATACATTTCTGCTTTTACTTTAGTTTTGGAAAAGGCTCAAGTAAAAGTTATCGGTAAACCCGCTCAAGCATTTTTTCACCGTACCGTGTGCCCAGTAACTCAAGCCCTGCGGAACCAAAATGAATATTGTCGGGCTGTCCGTTGCCGGTTCTGCCGCCGCAGCCTTGGGAACTTATAATCCAGGCAGTAGGTAAGGCGGCTTGTATAACACTGTCGCTGGCGAGAGCGCCGCCGGTTTGGCCTGATCCACCGCCCCATGTCTGTCCCAGCAGAATGGGCAGGGAATTGGGCGCAAGCCCCAGATCGGCAAGCATATCATCGTAAATTTCTTTTAACATTTCCGCCCAGGTCTTATCGGTAAGTCCCCGCCCGCTTTCACCCTGGTGGACTATTATGCCTTTTATCACGCCGGTTTGTTGGGCTATTTTCGCGTTTTGTATGATCGCGTCATAGAGGCTGGCGTAACCGGCCCCGGTATACCTTGTCCAGCCCTGCCGTTCGGTATTGCTGGGTCTGTTGTTTTCTTTGCCGTTACTGCCATTACCGGTGGCTGCGTCAAAGTAATCGGCGCCCTTTACTTTGCGAAACGCGGCAAGGGCAAGGTCGCCATGGGCGACGGCTACCACGCCAATGGCAATATGATCCGGCGTACCTGCCACGAGAGTCCGTCCAAAATAATCCGAAGGCCCCAGCCCGATATTAAGCCCCAAATAATTAACCAGATTGCTGTCCGGAATGATAAGCGGCGGCACCGCCTTATACCATTGGCCTGTGGCCCGGTTTTCCCCGGCGTATGTACCGGCGACCACATTCAATATCCGCCAACGGCCGCTTATACCGGTTTTGTCCTGCGCCCGGATTTCGCCGGGGCCCTGCATATTTGACTGTCCGAAGGTTATGTAAACATGGAATCCTTCTTCCGTCGGCGTTGGCTGCGCAGAGGGCGGCTTCTTCGCACACCCGCCTGTAAACAGCCCAATAATAAAGATCACCGAAAAAATACCGGAAAAAGCAGACTTTTTCATACGCGCTCCTGTTGCCTTAATAATCTTGCCTTAATATATCACGATCAATAGAAATATCAATCTGTATCTATTGATACGAGGGATTGTATAGTTTACGTTTTTTGGTTATAGTAACAGTGGGGAAATTCCATGAAATTACGTTTTTTTATGTTTATTCTGCCAATTCTGGCGGTTATTCCGGTTAATTCCCAGGAAATCATCACAGCGGAGCGCTATCTGGAGATGGTCTCGGAACGTTATGGTTCTATCAGGGATTATGAGGCCCATATTGTCATCCATTCGGGCAGCAGTGAAATGACCGGTAATGTAAGTTACCTTGCTCCTTCTTTCCTCAGGATAGATTTTACCAGACCCGCGGATCAGGTTATTGTGTTCAACGGGGAACTTTTAACAGTATATCTGCCTGAATACCGCGCGGTACTCAACCAGAATATTACCCCGAGCCGCCGTTCGTCTTCCGGGGCTTCTCTGGCAAGCGCTCAGGGTCTTGCCCTGCTCAGGCGCAACTATGTCGCTTCTTTTGTAACCGGCCCCGATCCGGTGGCTCTTCAGGGAAGCCCGCAGGAGGAAGTCGTTAGACTGCGGCTTGCCCGGCGAAATATCTCGGAGGGTTTTCGGGAGATTATTTTGAGCATTAATCCCGGCTCTAAAATAATCCGCCGTATTGAGGGGCGTACTATTGCCGACAGTCTGCTTCAGTTTGATTTTACCAATATCAGGACTAATCTGGGAATTCCTGAAATGCGTTTTATTTATGATTCACCTGCATCAGCGTATGTATACAATAATTTTTTGTTCAGGGAAGCAAATTAGGAATGCGGGAGGAAGCAAGCAATGGAATCTCTGGGTGAAAAACTAAAGACTGCCCGTGAAGAGAAAGACCTGGACTATGATCAAGTCAGCAAGGATACCAAAATAGCCGTGCGGTACCTGAAGGCGCTTGAAAGTGAAGATTTTTCCGGTTTTCCCGGTGAAGCGTATCTTACCGGTTTTTTGAGAAATTACGGCGTGTATCTTGATCTGGATGTTCAGGAACTTCTTGCCCTGTACCGCGCGCTTAAGATACAGGAACAGCCGATTCCGGTGGATCAGCTTTTAAGGCATCCTTCGCTGGTGCCCAAAGTCGCTGTCGGCGTGGTGCTGGTTATTCTTGCGCTGGGCATAGTCGGAGGCGGGGTTTATTTTTTTATAACCCATTCACCCAAGCCGGGCATTGCAGTTCCGGCTCCCAGAACCCCGGTTGAATATACCATGAGCGGGGACAGTTTTGAACACCGTTTTTACCGGGGTGATACGATCCTGGTTCCCACAGGCGGGGACGGACAGGATCGCTTAAAGCTGGAATTGCAAAATCTGGAAGAAGCAGTAACCATCCGCACGCCGGGCGGTCCGATCATGCTTGATTTGAGTCAGGAGGCGAATATAAGCCTCGACAATAACGGAACATCCAGCCTTCTTATAAGCGCTGTGGATTATGCCAGAAACAATGCGGATATGGGGGTATTGCTCCGTTTTGAGTTAAAGAGCGCGTCTACTCTTACCGCAGCCCCCAATATAGAACTTATTGAGACAACCGGCGTTGCAGGGCAATCCGCTTCCACGGTGATATTTTCATCGCCTAACCCTTACCCCTTTACCCTGCAATCTAATTTCCAGAACTACTGTATGTTCCGCTGGGAGATTCTCATGGAACGTGACCGCCGTGACCGTAACGAGCGCTACTTTCAGCGAGCTGATGAACTGAATATTCAGGCGCAGAACGGCATCCGTATCTGGGCTTCCAATGCCCAGGCGGCAAAATTCCTGGTAATTGGCGGCGGCAGGTCCGTTCCTGTTGAAATTGGCAGCGCGGGCGAAGTAGTGGTGGCGGATATACGCTGGGTTCGTGATGATGAGAACCGTTACCGTTTAATAGTTGCCCGTCTTGAAACCTGAACCCCCTGAATCCGCATTGTTGTACTATGTAGACCCTTTCGGCTGCGTAAAAAATCAGGTTGATGCCGAAAACATGATGCTGTATCTTGACAATGCGGGTTGGACTGCCGCGCAGGACGCGGCAGACGCCGATCTTATCATCGTCAATTCATGCGGATTTATTGAAAGCGCAAAGCAGGAATCAATCAATGCGGTTTTGGGCTGGCGCAGGCTTTACGCCGATAAAAAAATTTTGTTATCCGGCTGCCTTGCGCAGCGTTATGCGCAGGAACTTGCCCAATCCCTGCCTGAAGCGGACAGCTTTTTCGGTATTGATGATATTGCAAACATTGTTGAAAAAGCGGAATCGTTAACGGGAAATAAAGGCCGCAGGCCGGCGGCAGGAGAACATTATTCTCCCTCTTCGCGCCCGCTGTTGTCATTACCCGGTTCCGCGTATGTAAAAATCAGCGAAGGCTGCGACAATGGCTGTACCTTTTGCGCCATTCCCCTTATCCGCGGCCCGCTCCGCTGCCGTACCCTGCCGGACATTGTGAGTGAATGTAAAGGGCTGCTGGCGAGGGGAATAAAGGAACTCTGCATCATCGGGCAGGATATTGGTTCGTACCGGTCGGGTAATGCGGGACTGCCGGAATTGCTTAATGCCATTGCGGAACTTTCAGGCAATTTTTGGGTGCGGCTTCTGTATATACATCCCGACCATTTTCCCCTGTCCATTCTCGACAGTATAGAACAGGATAGGCGCTTTCTTCCCTATTTTGACATACCCTTTCAGCACGCATCGCCTGAAATTCTTTCCGCGATGAACCGGCGCGGCACTGCGGAAAGCTACATCTCGTTAGTTGAAATTATCCGCTGCCGGCTTCCCGCCGCCGTTATTCGCACGACCTTTCTGACGGGTTTCCCCGGCGAAACAGACGCCGATTTTGCGGCTTTGCTTGACTTTCAGGAAAGGCTCCGTTCTGACTGGCTTGGCTGTTTTTCATATTCCCGTGAGGAGGGAACGCCCGCGTATACGATGAAGGGAAGGGTGTCAAAAAAAAATGCCGTCCGCAGGAAGCGGAAAATTGAAGAACGGCAGATTCTCATTACCGAAAAAAACATGGCTCGCTTTGCCGGTCAAAATCTTGATGTCCTTCTGGAGGAACGATTTGCAGGCAGTACAGGGGATATTGAAAGTGATAATGAAAACGCCGGCGAAGACCTTTGGCTGGGCCGTCTGTACTGCCATGCGCCGGAAGTTGACGGGGCTGCGGTAATTGTCGGTACAGCAGGCCGCACTGAACTAAAAGCCGGTGATCTGCTGCCCTGCCGAGTGGTTGCCCGCAGAGGGATTGATCTGGAAGTCCGGCTTGCGAAGAATTAACCACGAAGTTTTGATACGATAATCTTCTTCCTCCGTGAAACTCCGTGTACTCCGTGGTAAAAATTCTTATTATTTACTCACAGCCTTCTCCAGATTAAACCCTCTTGCCTGTCCGGTTACATCAACGGCATGACCGGAACGCAGATAGTAAAGCCATATCGTGCATTTTTTATTTGCCGGAGTGGCAAAGAGTTCAGCCGCCGCCCGGTAATAACAGGCCATTTGCGGGATATGCTCTCCCGGAAACTCCTGGTTGTCGGTTTTGAAATCCACCACATAAACTGTCTGCCCATCTTCAAAGACCAGGTCAATAGTGCCGTTAAAAAAGAATTCTTCTTTATCGGCGTATATCAGACTGCGAAACGAAAATTCACTTCTGCGGTTTTTTGCTTTTCCGGCGATGATTCCCAGCGGAGAGCGGATAAAGCGCAGAGCAATATCTTTACCCGCATCAAGAAAGGCATCGGCATCTGCGGGGCTTAAAAGCCCCGCCAGTTTTGGCGGTATGGCGGCTTTCTGTCCGGACAACTGAGCTTCAACGCATATATGGGCAATAGTCCCAAAGCTGCCGGAATTAAATTTTTCGCCGTCTTCTCCATTTTGTTTCGCATAACGGATGAGCAGCGTATTAACCCTGTCAAAAACATCTATGGCATTGTTGCCTGAATATTCCCTGCTTACGGCGAAATTACCCGGAAGAATGCCGTTTACTGCGGCATTAAGCAGTGATGCCGGTGAAAAATGCCTTTTATGAACATCAGGAGTCCCTATTATATCCGCACGCCGGTAAATAATTTCCACTTTTTTCAGAAAGATACTCAACCCTTTTTGATCGTTTGAAAACAGAGAACCATACTGTTCGGCATTACGCATATACTGTTCGCTGTACACCGGAATTTTTTCTACGTTGAAAAAGGAAGGCGTGACATTTTCTGATACCGCGGCATCCGCGGATGCCGAAAGACCCTCCTGCGGAATATGGGCGCCAAAGGCAGGCAGGCATAGGCCGAAAAAGGTGCTGCCCTCAAGAATGGTATCTCCCGTAATGGAATTTTTTCCTTCCGCCTTTTCCATTTTTTTCTCAATAAATTGTTTACAGAGCAGCGAAAAGTCGGCGGAATAATCGCCTGATGCCGCGGCATCCGATATTCCGGAATCTTCATTGTCAATACCCAGGTATTTGCTTATTCCCAGACAGCCGCTGAGGTATAGTTCATTTTCCGCCCGTGTCATGCCCACATACAGAAGGCGGCGAAGTTCCGCTATTCTTTTTCCCCTTTCAACAGCAACCGAGCGTTCCCAAAAAAAATTACGTTTTACCTCCTTGAAATTCTTAAAATCAGGGGGAAGAGGAGGCGTAACCGTAAGGCCAAATTCACCGGTATCAAAAACATCATCGCTGTAATCGCTCTTACCCTGTTTGTCGCAGCAGCAGATGAACACTACCGGGAATTCCAGCCCTTTGCTTTTATGTATGGTGATAAGATGCACCGCGCTTGCACGGGCGCCCTGCCTTTCCAGCGGTATTTCAATATCGCTGAGCCGCTCGCCGGCCTTGCCCAGTTCCTGGATGCGGTCAACAAATGCCGCAAGGGTTTTGTTTTCTCCGTCAGCCTGTGCCGCCAAATGAAAAAGATAATCATACATTTCGCGGTATGCGGCGGTTTTGGGATTCCATTCAGTTTCGTAACGATAACCTTCACTGTACCATAACTCGCTCACCAGCGAACTGATATTATCCGTACACGCGCTGTCACGAATAGTGCGGTAAATGCGCTGTCCGTGGCTGTATTTTTGCCGGTCTTCTTCGTCCAGCAGGGAGAGCGGTTCATTACCGAAGGGACCGGAAGAATTGTCCATGTCAGCAAGGCAAACGGTAAGTCCGGAGAAAGAAAGTCCGGCAAAGGGAGAACGCAGCATCTGCGCGTAGGCCGCCCTGTCATTCGGATAGACGGCAAGCCTGAGAACCGACATAAGATCGTTTACCGGGCCGCCGTAAAAAAAACCGTTCAGGTCTTCGCTGGCGTAAGGAATGTTGAGCAGCATGAGGTGTTTCTCAAAAAGATACTGCGGCTTGCGGCTGCGGAACAGAATGGCAATGTCGTGGGGCTGGTATTTTTGTTTACCGTCCGTGTTCTTTTCCTGCAGCAGCGCATTAATGCGCTCGGCAATATAACGGGCCTCGTTTTCCACCGGCGACAGGATAGCCGTTTCATCACCGGTAAATTCCTTTGTGTCTTGTTTATCCAGTATGCACAGCGTCAGTTTTCCTTCAGTCTTTTTGTCCGCCTGCAGCGGCGTAAATGACGCCTCATAAGCGGGCAGGGAAGCTTCTTTAGATGACACAAAGACGGCGGGATTTTCCGCAAGGGGTTTCTCACCTTCGGGATCAAATCCGCTTCCGCCGAAAATTGCGTTAAACGCGCCGATTAACAGCGGGGCGGAACGGTAGTTGGTTTTAAGGGGCAGCTCACCGCCGCCCAGTTCTTTTGATAGTGTACGGAACACTGAAACATCGGCGCCGCGGAAACGGTATATGGACTGTTTTTCATCTCCCACAAAGAAAAGTTCCCCTGCGGACAAATCCTGCGCGGGCGGCACGGCATTATTGGCAATGTCCGGTTTCTCCGCAAGCAAAAAAAGCAGGTCTTTTTGCAGTTCGTTATTGTCCTGAAATTCATCAATCATTATTGCCTTGAACGATTCTTTTTCGCTTTGCCGTATGTCCGGCTGTTCCACAAGGATTGTTTTTGCAAGGCGGGCAACATCATGGTATGTCAGAATTCCTTCTGACCTCTTCCGGTTAAGGTAACGCTGCTGAAGTTCGGACAACAGCATTAACACTGAATATATCAATCCCGCCTGTATGCAAAATACCGCAAGCGATGAAAATGGAGCATATAAGGCCTTTAATTCTTTTATCAATTCTTTTACCGGGTTTTTCGGCGGAGAACCTTTCCTTAAATCAAGACCGCATATTGATGAAAGAAATTTAAGAATGTCAAAGACCGCCTTGTGCTGCGGATGAGACTCTGCCCACTCAATGACGGTATCATGGGGCATTGCCGTCAGTTGGTCAAAAAAAATACGAATATCCCGCTCATCGGGAAAAACAACGTTACCTGCCGTGAATTGGCTTAAAATGGGGGCAAGCTCATAAAGATTTTTTTCATTTCCGTCGTACAGTTCGGCAAGTTCGCGGAGTTTGGTGATAATAAGACGGCTTTGAGCTTTCCATTCCCGGCAAATAAGGTCAAACTGGCTGTTAATGTCCTGTTTAAGGCTGAAGGATGAATCAAAATGGGTAAAATTGATCAGGGCAGAGGCAAAAATATCTCTGGCAATAAACATGGGATTTTTATGGGGGTAAAACCGCATTATCGCGTGATGGTTACGCCTGTTGATTAAAAAAGGCATGGCTTCATCAATGGCAAGCTGCCGGCAGCGGTCTTCGTCAATAGAAAAATCAGGATTTATGCCGTAACGGTTGGCAGCCTGCCTGACAATGCCGGCGCAGTAGGAATCGAGGGTTTGAATACGCGCCTGGGTAAATTCATCAAGGGCCTGCCGCGCCAACGCGCCTTTTTCGCCGGTATCTTCGCGGGAAATATCAGCTAACAGCAGGTGAATGCGCCGGTACATCTGGGCGGCGGCCTTTTTGGTAAAGGTAAGGGTAAGAATTTCTCTGACGCGGTATTTTTTTTCGGTTATCAGCCAGGTAAAACGGCTGGCAAGAACCAGGGTTTTTCCCGATCCCGCGCCCGCGGCAATTACCGCGTTGTTGGCGCAATAGGCGGCATCCCTTTGCTCTTTGTTGAGTACCGGTCTTTTGATGTCAGATTCCATTGGTTTTCCTCTGATATATCCGGTAAAGCGAGCGGCATACCTTGTTATATTCACAGTCATGGCATTGTTCGGGGTGGGACGGAAACAGAGAAAAAGTACCGTTAGAAATTTCCTGCGCGAAACGAGCGGCATTTTGGTCAAATTCATTCATTATTTTATTGTACTGTTCGCTTCCACGCATAATACAATCATCTCCTTCCATGCCTCGAGTGACACCAAATAACACCAGCGGCTTACTGTCTGTTATGCTGAAAAATAATGCGGTATCAACATTTTTTTTATATTTCATCTCAGCAAGACGAAGATACAGGGGAAGCTGAAAATTAGCAAGACCCTCCTCAATTTTATATTTTGTTTTAAAATCAACGATGACCAGAGGATTGTTTTCTGATGAACCGCTGCGTATGTCTTCGAGTATACAGTCAATCCTTCCGTTAAGAAAATAATTGTCCTTGGGCAATGAATAAGTTTCCTCGGTTGCTATTACCCTGAAGCCTGAAAAACAAAAAATAAATTCGGCAAGAAAATTTTCCAGGCGGGAAAGGAACAGCGGCTTTTGCGCCCGCAAAAGGCGCGCGGTCAGCATACTCATAACCTGATATTCACTGTCGGGCAGGCGGGGAAAAGATTCAAATACCGTTTCAACTTTTTCCGCCAGTAATTTTGAGTAATATTCGGGGAGTTGAGGCACCGGCTTTTTATCATCGCCGCTGATAATCGGCGCGGCGACAGCTTCGCCTGTCTGCTTGAGTTCGCTCAGGAACAAATTCAGGACGGCGTGATATATGTCGCCTGAAATATTGTACGCCATAAGTCCCGTTTCCGCCTCGACATTTTCCAGATGTAACACCCGGGAAAAAATCCATATCAACGGACACTGAAAATACGGATCAAGTGAAGATGATGAAACGCTGAATTTATTTTTATATTCCTGATTATAACAAAATCTGTCGCGTATTGTATGCAGCAAGGGATGATCCTGAGTCAATGTGTTATTACTGTCATTGGTATACTGTCTTCTTGTCCGCCATTTCTCAAAACCCTGTTTTTGATTTTGATGAAGCTCCGAAGGAATGGTTGTTTCCGTTTGTCCCTGCGCGGCACAATGCAGAGAATCGTAATAATTGCTTTCTGCGCGGTACAGGTCTGCGGCAAATTGCGCGCTGAATTGCGGGTCATCGCCGTATCGCTGCCGGGGTTTTACGGGCGCGTTCAGGGCGCTGTGGGGAATCGTATAGCCGGAAAATGTCTGTTCCGAGCAGAAAAATGCCGCAGGCAGACGGGAATTGAACCGATGCAGGTTGATAAAAGTCAAGGACGCGTCGTTGTCCGTTATGTCCAATTTTTCGCGTTTGTTTTTAGGCAGAAAAGCCAGAGGCGAAAAAACCGCCGAAAGGCTGCTCTGACTTGCCCCCAGAATAATATGACAGTCAAAAGGGGCAGAGGCCGCGGTACGGTAGGGGAGGATCGCTACGCCGGAGGAAGATTGCTGGGCAAGGTACGTGATTTCTCTTAAATAGCCGGTAAAAAATGCGTAATGATCCGGAATGTGTACACCGGGAAATGATTTTTCTATTTCAACCAGATATGTCAATTCGGCAATGCAGCGGGAAAGGACAATGTCGGTTTCGCTTAAAACTTTTTCCATATCAAAAAAATGTCCGCGAAAAGCGAAATACTGCCTGCGAATGTCGGCAAATGAATCGGCGCGGCATAAAGCGTTTACCCGCTGTTTCAGGTCTTCAAAAAACCGGCGGGTTTGCGCATTAATGCCGCCAAAAGGATGGGTAAAGGCGTCTTCCCAGACGTTAACCGCAATTTCATTGCCGTCTCTTTCCTCGGTCCATGAGCCAATGCAGTTGTTTTTGATGCCAAATTCAATTAACGCATGAATATCATCGCTGTCTTTCCAGGGGAGATGCTGATTGAGCAGCAATTCCTTTACCGATGCGAAAGAAAAATTCGCTGAAGCGCAGCCCGCAAGCGCCGCAAAAAACTGCCCCGCAGGGTAAAAGGCAAGCGGTTTGCCGCTTTGATTAACGCAGGGAATATTGCGGTTTGCAAATTCCCGTAACAGGTAGGGGCCGTAATTTATATCATCGGGAATACTGACCGATATGGAATCCCAGGGAACATTTTGGTTTTTGTGCAGGGTCAGGATATACAGCGCCGCTTCGGTAATTTCGCCGCGGGAATTGGCGTAAAAGAAAACATCGCAGGGCTGCTGCCGCTCCTCCGCGTCATCGGCATTTATGATTTTTACATGGCGGCTTGCCGCCAGCAGTTCCCGGTATTCGCTGAAATCGGAAAGTGATTCGGGGAAAAAAATAAAACATTCTTTTCCCATATCTTCAAAAGGCGGGGTTTCCCAGGCAGGTTCAAAAAGGCCGTTCCGCTCAAGAAATTGCGTGTAACGAAACGCCAGCGTAAAGAGGTCGCTGTCATCGCCGGTAAGACCTTGCGCTCTTTGTGCGGCGGCGACCATGTTGGCGTCATCTTCAATTTGGGCAATGGGCAGACCGGCGGCCTGCCTGAACCATGCGCCAAGCTGGGGCAGCATCTCCGTAATCCATCCGGCAAATGAATCCGCGGACTGCGCCGCAGACTGTGCCCATTCCGCCCGTATCAGCGATGAAAAAACAGGCGTTTTGCCCTGGCCGCATAATTCCGCGTTTTCCCGAATAAGCGCGCTGATGAACATTTTTCTCAATACCGCGGGTATACTCTGCCTGTTGTTGATTTTTGAACGGATTGAATTCTGCTTGAATGTGTCCCATGCGATAAATTTTTCCATGGCGATAGTACCGCCACGGCGCAGGCGGAGCAGGCGGTCAGCCCAGCGGGAAGCCGCCACATTGGTAGGAAAAACAAACAGCGAGGCGGGCTTGTCAATATTTTCCAGAAGAACAGTATCAACCGAATTCATAATGAAATTTAGATTATAACGTTTTTATGATTGATAGCCTAGTGATTGTTATCATATTCGCTAACTTAAAGAAGAATATAACCACGGAGGGCACGTCGAACCTTCGGTTCGCATACCACTGAGTTTTGATACGAAAATCACCTTTTTATCCGCGGCGCGCTCGGCTGGATTTATCCAGCCGGCTTATGTGTGTACGGTAGATGTTATTGTGCGCCGGGCGTATGCTACACTTCTCATCTACGCCCTTTGACAGGGCGCTTTTTTGCGCCCCGTGAAACTCCAAGCTGTCCGTAGGACAGCAGTACTCCGTGGTAAAAAATTCTTCCTGGACAGCCCCAGTACTCCGTGGTTAAAAATCTTACCACAAAAATTTTTCCCTGTATGTCACGCCAATACGTTCAAGCGTTTTATTAAGCGGTTCCCCCCGGATAGTTTGTTGTTTAAGGTCAATCGTAAACTGATTCATCGAAAAATGGCGGTACAGAAAGACCGAGTCCTTCAAATACGTGTCGCCGTATATCGTTTTTAACTCATTGGTATAGGCCTCAAAAACTCCGCCCTTTTTCATTGCGGAATAGCCTGTTATCCATACCGGCAGGGCTTTGTTGTCTTCGCAGGTTAATACCTGGTGAAATTCCAGCAGGAGCCGGGCCATGATCCGTTGTGATTCGGCTATGGCCGTTTCCAGAGAGGCGCCGCCCAGCCGGCACAGTTCTTTCAATTCCGCGGTACGGGGTGTGTGAACCGGAGTCTTGTTAAGGATAATGACATTATTACGAAAATCAATATTAAGAGAGGGATTGTCACGGAAAAATTTTTCGGCAATTTTGCCTGAAGGCCCAACCAGGTAGCGGCGGTTTTCAGTCATTTGTTCGCGGCGGCCCGGGTTATCGGCAACGAGTATCAGCCGTAACTCGCTGTTTTGATTCACATCGTCCAGAGCGCTATTGTACACAATGGGAGTTTCCACCGGATAGGACGGACTGCGGCTGTTCACCAGTTTTTGCTGAATAGCCCGCAGTTCCGGCAGCTTGATAAGCAGTTTTTTTATTTCACTGCGGTAATGCTCTCTGGCTTTTTCAAATTGATTCCATGCCGCGCGTCTCATACCGTACAGGCTACCATACGGAGGGAATAGGGAATAGGGACTGGGGAATAGGGATTGTTGTTTGCAATCTCAGTGTGAAAGAAATACGCAATGTTTTCTAACAAAAACCCTAGTCCCCGATCCCTAGTCCCTATATCTTTCCCTTTTCAAAGCTTTCAAAAAAGCATATAATAGAAGGTATGGATGACAGAAAAAAACAGATCAGCGAGTTGGAACAGCGAAAACGGGAACAGATTATCGCCCTTGACGCGCTGCTGACGCGCCTGGGGGAAACCCTTTTGGGCCGGGCAAGCGATTCTTCCCCGGAGAACGATTCCGCTTTTGAAGAATTGGCCGTTTTCAGGCGGCTAAAAAATGACATAACGGACTCAGGGGCGGCAATACAGGCCGTAGAGGAACAGATACGCAGATTCAGGGAACTGGAAGAAAGTATTGAAGCAAAAGAGCAGGAAGAAGCCGCAGGTTCAAAAGAATTGGCTGTTGTGTACGGCAGGCTGGGGAAACTATTGTTGGATGCCGCCGGAACCGGGGTAAACGGCGGCGTTTATGCGGGTTTTTGCGCCCCCTACCGTGACCAGGCCGATGCCCTGCTTACTAAAGTATTTTCCCTGGAAGAACGCGTTGCCGGACTGGAAGAAAAAGGGGGCGGCAATGTTTTTACCTGGATTGGCAAAAATACCCAGGGTCTGGTACTGCGTTCATTTTTGACCAGAGCGCAGGAGAATTTGGAACAGCTTCGCCGGAATGTGGGTGAGCGCTACAGCCGCGGTGATGCCGTTAGATTATCCGGCAAAGTGTCCGGCGGCGAAACAGACAGCGTATTACCTGAGACTGCCGCAATTGAAAGTTTATGCGCAGAGATTGAACAAAAGCGGGCACAAGCCCGCACCCTTTCACAGGATTTGGCGGGCATCAGGGAGGAACGGCGGAAAATTTCCGGTAGTTTTAATGATGAAGGCGGTCTGCTCAAGCAAATCCAAATCTTGAAAAACCATATCGCCCATATACGGGATGAACTCAAGAGCCTGTACCGGCGCATCGGCGCGGAAACGGCTTCGATTGACGGTACTGGGCGCAGGCAAGCCATTGATACTCTGGTCAGCCCTGATGATAAAGAAATTCTGGACAACGCGATGCGAATCAACCGGTTGATTCATGATGATGAAACGGCAATTGAAAAATTGCGGGCTTCTCTTGCCATTGATGAAGAAAAAACAAAAATTGAAAAATACCGCAAGATGATTCAGGATAAAAAAGATAAAATTACCCAGGCTGAGAAGAGCATTATGGAATACGAAGAGAATATCAGAATTTCCGAAGCGGCCATTGAAAAATTGAAGGGAGAATAGCATGGCGGTAAAAGCAAAAAAACCGGTTACCAGAAATGTTGTTAAAAAAAACGCTGTTAATTCAAAAGCATCCAACATTAAAACGCCGCCTGTTTCCAAAATTAATGACTCTAAAACCGGTGTGTACGATGAGTCAAAAATCAAAACCCTTTCTTCTCTGGAGCATATACGCCTGCGGACGGGTATGTACATCGGACGACTGGGCGACGGCTCCAATCCCGATGACGGAATCTATGTGCTGCTTAAAGAAGTAATTGACAACGGTATTGACGAATTTATCATGGGCAACGGCAAGTGCATTGAGGTAGCTATAAAAGACTCAGGCAAGCCGGGAGCGGCTACGGTGAAGGTCCGCGATTACGGACGCGGTATCCCGCTGGGAAAACTTGTTGAATGTGTGTCGGTGATTAACACCGGGGCAAAGTACAACGACGACGTATTTCAGTTTTCCGTGGGGCTTAACGGCGTGGGAACCAAGGCGGTTAATGCCCTTTCTGTTTATTTTAGGGTAGTCGCCATACGAAACGGCGAATTTGCCGAGGCGGTTTTTGAGCGGGGCGCGCTTAAAAGCCAACGCAAGGGTAAACTGAAGGACAAGCAAAAAGACGGGACTTATGTTGAATTTACCCCCGACCCGCAGATATTTACCGATTATCTGTTCAACGCCGAATTTATCGAAAAGCGCATACAGAATTACGCTTACCTTAACGCAGGCTTAACCCTGTCATTTAACGGCAAACAGTTTGTGTCAAAACGGGGCCTGTACGACCTGTTATACGAAGAAACCGGCGATGACAGCCTGTACCCCATGGGTTACTACAAAGGTGAACATTCCCCCAACGGTCAGCTTGAATTTGCCTTTACCCACACCAACAACTACGGCGAGGAATATTTTTCGTTTGTTAACGGCCAGTTTACCTCGGACGGCGGGACACATCTTTCCGCTTTCAAGGAAGGTTTTCTCAAGGGGATTCAAACCTACTTTAAGAAAGATTACCGCAGCGAGGACATTCGGGAAGGGACAGCCGCCGCCATTGCCATAAAGCTGAAAAGCCCGGTTTTTGAAAGCCAGACCAAAAACAAGCTGGGCAATTCTGACATACGCGCCTGGGTGGTGCAGGAAACGCGCAACGCCGTTGAAGACTGGCTGCACAAAAACTCCGAGGCGGGGAAGAAGCTGGAACAGAAAATTCTTTCCAACGAGAGCCTCCGTACTGAATTGAACGCGGTGAAAAAAGAAGCGCGGGAAGCGGCGAAAAAAATCGCCCTGAAGATTCCCAAGCTGAAAGACTGCAAATACCACCTTGAGGACGGCAAGGAAGGCGGCGAATCGATGATATTTATCACCGAAGGAGACTCCGCCGCCGGTTCCATTGTTTCCAGCCGCGACGTAATGACTCAGGCGATTTTTGCCCTGCGGGGCAAGGTTGAAAATATGTTTGGGAAAAAACGCGCTGCCATTTACAAAAACGAGGAATTGTACAATATGATGATGGCTCTGGGCATAGAAAACGACGTTGAGGGCTTACGTTACGCGAAAATTGTAATCGCCACCGATGCGGACTTTGACGGCTTTCACATCCGCAATTTGCTGCTCACCTTCTTTTTATCCTACTTTGAGGAACTGGTAACCGCCGGAAGAATCTTTATTCTGGAAACGCCGCTGTTCCGGGTGAGGACCAAAAAGGAAACCCGCTACTGCTACAGTGAAAAAGAACGCGATGAGGCCGCCGCGGCTCTGGGCGGCCAGACTGAAATCACCCGCTTCAAGGGCCTGGGCGAAATCAGCCCCAAGGAATTCGGCCAGTTTATCGGCGAAGACATACGCCTGGTTCCCGTGTCGATTAACACCCTCAAGGCGGTTCCTCAGGTGCTGAATTTCTACATGGGCAAGAATACCCCGGAGCGCCGGGATTATATTATGAAGAATTTGATAGAAGACGCGGGTTGAGTACAAAATTGACGCTGTCGAATTTATGCTTATCTTGAGGGCTGTTTAATAAAGAATTTTTTACCACGGAGTACACGGAGGAAAGTTATTTTTCGCATCAAAACTCCGTGGTATGCGAACCGTAGGTTTGACGTGACTTCCGTGGTTATATTCTTCTTATATCTGGTGATGGTGATTGTTCCCTTTATGTGATGAGCCTTGATCTACATTAATCTTTTTTTTGCTAAATCACAATATGTATTTTCAATCTCAATTCCAATAAATGATCTATTATTTAAAAACATACAGGCAACTCCTGTAGTTCCGCTGCCGCAAAATGGATCAAGTATAATGTCATTTTTATTAGTCGATGCAAGTACAATGCGTTTTAATAACTCAAATGGTTTTTGAGTCGGATGTTTCCCATATTCTTTTTCACTGCTTTTTGGGGTTCCTATTGACCAGACAGATCTCATTTGTGTATTTTCCTTTTTTAATTTATCCTCGGGAAATAAGCCGTTCTTCATTTCTTTATAATTAAATGTATGTTTTGCTTTTTTATCTTTACGTGCCCATATAAGCGTTTCATGTGATGCTGTAAAGAAACGACAGCTTAAATTTGGTGAAGCATTAGGTTTAAACCAGGTAATGTCATTTAAAATATGAAAATTATTTTTTTGTAAAAGATAACCGCATTGATAAATACTGTGGTATGTGCCTGAGATCCAGATTGTACCTTCAGGTTTTAGAATGCGGCGGCAAGCGGAAATCCATTCATTGTGAAAAACGGTGTCTTCTTCAAAGCCATTACTTTTGTCCCATTTTCCTTTATTGACATTAGCCATTTTTCCATTTTGGCATGTAAATCCGCCATTTGATAACATATACGGCGGATCGGCAAAAACCATATTTATTGAATTTTCAGGAATAGAAGATAGTATTTCCAAACAATCTCCATTAAAAATTACAGCATTTTTTGACTGAAAAAAAGGAGGGAATTCTTTAAGAGAACGAGAAAGTATTTTCTTAAAATGACTATTAGAATTGACAGATTTATCAATAAGATCAAAATGCTGTTGTACAGGTTTCATTCGTTTTTTCCTGATGGAAGACCAAGCCATGCAAGCGGTAATTCATTATATATTATTTTCCTCTTTTTTAAATGCCCTGGCGACAAGTTTCTCATCGAAATATACTTCAAATCCGGCTTTTCCCCCGGATTTTTTTACAGTATATCCTTTTATAGTCTTCAGAAAATCAAATTTTTTCCTCAAAATTAAGCCCTGTAAGCGTTTTTGCTCCGCCTTTACCGTCTTTCACCATAAAATTCCTCTGTGAGTTATTTGAGTTAGTATATGCTTTATTGAAAATGTTGGTCAAGATGTACATAGCGCAAATCAATTGGCAACATATTTGTTTAATTTCTGGATAATCCCGAATTTTCAAGGCGTGTCGTTTACCGTATGTTATGCGACGTTTGGGCTGCTTTACATTTCCTATAATTTTATTTTTTATATTATCCATCAAATGATTTATCAAAAAAGAACTTGCGATCTTTAATCACAATAACTGTACTTACAATTATTAAAATAAAGGTATGAATAACCTTGCTGTCAGGGTGAGTGTGAAACAGTTCCATAGAATAACCAAATACTAAATGTTGGCATACCTGCAAAAAC
>Ga0268262_10003385_pt1 | contig 17332 bp, 18 predicted proteins | sample TergutNc150P3_FD_190354 | JGI IMG/M metagenome (GOLD analysis project Ga0268262, IMG submission 190354) | Nasutitermes corniger P3 segment gut microbial community from laboratory colony in Florida, USA - Nc150 P3 (SPAdes) (version 2) | ecosystem: Host-associated > Arthropoda: Insects >... | reverse complement strand
CGGGGAACTGGCTGCTGGTTTTCTTTAACTCGGAATAGCGAGATTCGAACTCACGACCTTCTGCTCCCGAAGCAGACGCTCTACCAGGCTGAGCTATATTCCGATAAATGAGAAATAGAATATATAAAATGTTGCTCGCAGTTTTCTATATTAACCCCTATGAGGAAAATAGTATTGCTTTTCGTGTTGCTTTTTGGCGGAGCTTTTGCGGCAAACAATTCGAATGCTCTAGGTATTTGGGGTGGCGATTATAATGGGCACTGGGGTATAGACTGGAAACACTTGAGCGGCAATAATCTTGCTTGGGATGTTTATTTGGGTAATTTTGAAATTGGCGACAACACCTCCATAGGCGTAGGATTCGGCTATTATTTTTTGTATAATTTTATTAAAGCAGACCCTTCCGTAGGCCGTTTTCCATTGCACATAGGGCCAAATTTAGGTTTAGGCTATTGGAAAGGCAATACATACAAGGGTTTTGATATGGGGTTAGGCGTTGCGGGTGGCATATCATGGTTTATACCTAAGAAACCTGAAATGGATGTTTCTGTTGAACTAGGCTCACCTATAATAAGGCATTGGTCCGAAAAACATAAAGGACAGAAACGAAGGTACGATCCAGCATTAGGCTTAAAAGGCGACTTGGGGCTTCGTTTGTTATTCCACGTTTATTTCTTTTGATTTTTCGCCAGCTTAATACCCTCAGGGCTTAGTTCAACTACGCCTTGCTTCCACAGTTTGCCAGCGAGTTTTTTGAACCCTTTTTTGCTCATCCCAAAATTTTTGCGAATTTCTTCCGGCGATGAATCATCTGAAAACGGCAAAAATCCATTGTTATCTTTTAAGGCTTTGAGCAAAGCCTCTTCGTGCTTATCAACAAGGGCATCAAAACCTATGGGAGAAAGGCTAAGGGCAATTAGCGAATCTTCTTTTATGCTGTGAATATAGCCTGTGCAAAAATCGCCTATATGCAGGCCTGTGCTTATAGGGTTGCAGTAGAGCCTGCCAGTCCAGCGTTTGTTTATTATAAAATCTATGTGACGTTCCTCCTCAAAATCATAAGCTATTAGCGAAACTTCCATGCCTTCCTTTAGCCCAGAAACGTCCCTGTCAAAATATCTACGCAGTTTTTCGGTGGAACTCAAGCGCCCACTCTTTTCGTCTATAAAAACTCGCACAACGCAGGTATCGTTTTTCTGCAATTCACCTAACTGATTGCTGTAAGGCAGAATCAAATCCTTGTCCAATCCCCAATCCAAAAACGCGCCAACATCGTTCACGTCTTTTACCCTTAGCACTGCAAATTCGTCCACGCAAGCCTTTGTTTTTTGCGTTGTGGCTATTGGGCGGGCTTCGTTGTCCAAATATATGAACAGATTTATCTCATCACCGATATTCAAATTTTTTGGTGCTTTTGTTTTAGGCAAAAGCACTCTATCCTTACCCTCTTTTGTTTCCACATAAAAACCTTGAGGCAATTCTTCTAAAACAGTGCAATCGTTGTAATTCCCTAAAAGCATTTTGCTTCTCCCTCCCATTTTTCTTTTTCCATTCTCAATTTTTCTAAAGAGTTGTAATCGGCTTTGCTGCTGTCTCTCAGTTCGCAAAGGGTGTGGTAACCTTGTTCTAATTTCTGCTGCCGCTCGCTTGGGAATTTCTCGCCCATTTCTTCAAAAGCCTTAAAGATAGCGACATCGCTGTAAAGCCTCAGAATTCCATTGAGCATAGATTTTTCCGTTTTCGGTTCCTCATTGAATTCAATGGGGGTTAAACAATCTAGCCATTTAGCTTGGCTCAAGAAAAGAGAATCATCTTGCTCTATGCTATGAGCTTTGCCCAGAGGGTATTCTTCTTTTGGGATTTCCAAATTTTGCGAAACTGCGAATTCCTTTAATTTTTGCAAACTTTGTTCACTTGGATTTTCCAACAGATTTTCTTTTAGTATAGCAAGCGAAATGGCAGGGTTTTCCAATGGTAAATCATAGCGTTTGCTTGCACGTCGCTTTGCCCCTGCCGCCGCTATTATAAAAGCTACCGCCAAAAGCGTAATAAAAAAAATCATAGCTAATTCACATATTTCTTTATTAATGCATCCAACGAGTCGCAAGGCAAAGGTTCCATTTTTACCGACATTGCAGGAGAGCGAGTTCTGTCGCTTCCTTTTAACTCCGGCACTTTAAAACACAATTCATTTTCCACTATGGGTTTTGTGTCAGAAGGGATTTTTAGTTTGAAAAGCTTGAAGCGTTCTTTTTTTTCGTCATAAAATTCTTTGTAATCCATAGTATTTTCAATTTTCACAAGCCTTTTGTCCTCGCTAAATTGAATGCCTTGAAGTTTTGTTGTGACATCTAGCGCAACTGGGAATGTATTTGGGAAACGGATTTCAGTTTTGTCCCCGGTTCTTACCAAAGATGCTTGTTTGGGATTTATTAAATATCTCTGCATTGGAACATTGTAGTATGCTTGGTAGCGCATAGATTTTACCCCACATTCTTTTCGCATACTTTTATTTGTTCTGAAATCAACATTTTGGCATATTTCCGGCATATCTACTGGAATATATAGAGTTTCATCTCTGCTGGCGGGGCTACTAGCGCTAGTTTTGCTGGAACTAGAGGAGCTAGAGCTGCAAGCAACAAAAAAAAGAGCCACCACCGCAGGGAGAATGCATAGTTTCATAATAGGGTAATATAGTAAATTGTAACCTTGGCTATTTTGCATATTTCTTTACGAATTTATTAAATGCTTCGCAGGTCAGTAATTCCATTTTCATAGGTGCTGTTGAGGTTGAAGTGACGCGAGTGTCTCCTTTTATCTCCGGTACTTTAAAGCATACTTCGTTTTCTATTATGGGTTTAGTATCGGAATCTATTTTTAGTTTAAAAAGTTTATAACGTTCTCTTTTTTCGTTAAAAAATTCTTTGTAATCCATGGTGTTTTGAATTTTAGAAAGCCTTCTTGATTCGTCAAATTCAACTCCGCGAAGCTGCGATGAGTTTAGCGCAAGGGGGTCTGTGTTTGGAAAAAGAATTTCAATTTTATCACCAGTTTTTACCAAAGATGCTTGCCTGGGTTCTACTAAATACCTCTGCTTTGGCGAATTATTATACGCTTGCTGGTTTATAGATTTTACCCCACATTCTTTTCTCATATCCTTATTTGCGTTGAAATCAATATTTTGACAAATATCGGGCATATCTATTGGAATATATAGAGTTTCTTCTTTTTCTTTTTTGCTTGGACTAGCGTTAGCTTTACTGGAACTAGTGGTTTTGCTGTAATTAGCATTAGCTTTGCTGGAACTAGAAGAGCTGGAACTGCAAGCAATAAAAAGAAAAGCCATCACAGCAGGCAATAAGCATAATTTCATGGATGCAATATAGTAAATTTTCTAAATTCTGCATATCCATATATGCTAAATTACGGCTTGGTTTTGGAAGGTGGTGGTTTAAGGGGGCTATACACCTCTGGCGTTATCGATTTATTCTTGGAAAAAGGAATTCAATTCCCTTTTGTTATTGGGGTTTCTGCTGGGGCAGGTTATGGTTGTTCTTTTGTCTCTGAGCAATACGGCAGAAATTTGAGGATTTTAAGGGAATTTAGAAAAGACCCTCGCTACTTGTCTTTGGGGAGCTATATTAAAACTGGTAATTATTTCGGCTTGGATTTTATATATGATGAAATTCCAAAATACATACCATTTGATACCGAGGCTTTTTTGGCATCGCAAACTCGTTTTATAACGGTCTGCTCAAATTTGGAAACCGGAGAGGCAGAATATTTTGACAAGGATAAAGATATTTTGCAAGCCTTGAAAGCCTCTTCCGCAGTTCCTTTTATGTGCAAAATAATTGAGCATAAAGGCAAAAAACTTTTGGATGGCGGGATAGCAGATGCCATTCCTCTTAAAAAGTCTATGGAGCTAGGCTTTTCAAAAAATGTGGTTGTTCTCACCCATCCGGCAGGTTTTCACAGAAAAAAGAGTTTTCACCCATCTTGGTTCTTTTACCGCAAATACCCAAAATTCATTGAGGCTATAAATTCTTATGTGGACAGATATAATGAGAGTTTGGAATTTGCGGAGAGGGAAGCTGAAAAAGGGAATGTTATTCTAATTAGACCGAGCAAGGATTTGAAAGTTAAGAGAACGGAAAGCGATATTCCAAAAATAGAACAGCTATACGAACTCGGAAAGCGAGATGCTCTGTCAGCTTGCACCTTCATACAGCCTCCAACTCCCCATGCACCTTCTCCCACTCCGCATACAAGTCCAAAACCTGCCCTTTAGCAAGTTCCATCTCTTTGGAAATTTCAGCGATTTTCAAGCCATCGCCATTTTCCGCAGCGGTGATTATATTTTTTTCACATTCCGCTACAAAATTTTCCCTTTGCTGAATATCGTTTTCTATCTGCTTTATTTTTTGCTCCAACGGGCGAATAGCACGGGACCTTTGGAGAATTTGCTCGGCACGCTCCCTTTTGTCCCTTTTGTCTGAACCCCGATTCTCCCGATTTAAGGATTCTCCCGATTTTTCCGGTTTTTCGGCTGCCCAGCCTACTCTTTCTAGAAAGTCTTGATATGTGCCGTCAAAAAATTTGGCTTTGCCACCGTCAAAAATTATCAGGCGTTTTGCGAAGGCGTGAATAATTTCTTCGTCGTGGCTAACCAAAATCGCAGCACCTTTGAATTCGTCAAGAGCTTCAATAAGGCTGTCAACGGAATCCATGTCCAAATGGTTTGTGGGTTCGTCTAACAAAAGCAAGTTGCACGGTTTGCCGAGAATTTTTGCAAGCAAAACGCGGCTACGCTCCCCACCGGAGAGTACTTGTATCTTTTTCAAGGCGTTGTCGCCTTCAAACATCATAACGCCAGCAAGCGTACGAGCTTTGCCTCTCGCTTTGTCTTCTAACGAGGATTGAATTTCCTCTTCCACCGTTTTGCCCAAGTCTAGGCGATTTACGTTTGTCTGCCCAAAATAATTCATAACGGTGCTGTTGTGTACATCAACGCTGCCGGAGTTCGGTTTAAGCTCGCTTGCGATTAAATTCAAAAGCGTGGTTTTGCCCTTTCCGTTTGGACCTATAATGGCAAGCCTATCCCCTTTATACAATTCAAAACTCAAATTTTCAATTAGCGGAAAATCTTTTGAGAATCCAAAACTCAAGTGCCGCATAGTGAGCATTTTTTTTGCAGGGAAATCCGTTTCCGTAAATTCAAAATCAAGCGTTTTTATCTTTTCCAAATTTACCAGAGGTTCATGCCGCTCCAACGCCTTTACCTTGCTCTGCACCGCCTTGGCTTTGGAGGATTTGTATCTGAACCGCTCTATGAACTTTTGCAGATGCTCGCGTTTTGAGGCATCGTTTTCCATTGTTCTTAAATGCACTTCTTCGTCTGCTAAAATAGCGTCTTGAAGTTTTGCCACGCTGCCTTGCATTTTTCGCATTTTTTGCCGATGAATGCCAAGGGTGTGTGTGCAAACGCTATCCATAAAGCGGCGGTCGTGAGTTATGAGCATCAGCTCGCCCTGCCAGTTTCTCAAAAATTTTTGCAGCCACCGTACGGAAACTATGTCTAAATAATTTGTGGGTTCATCTAGCAAGAGCATATTCGGCTCGGCTGCCAAAGCTTTTGCCAAGTTGAGGCGAATCTGAAAGCCACCAGAAAGCATTGCCGGGGATTTTTTTTCAACGGTTTCTTTGTCAAAACCGAGTCCGCTTAAAATTGATTCCACCTTGTAGCTTTCAATCCAGCCGTCTTCATTTGGCTTTAATGCGGAGCAGGCTTCTTCAAAAATAGTCGCGTGGGTAAAATTCAGGTGCTGCGATAAATACCCTATTGAATAATTTTTTGGGATGTTTATATTGCCGCTATCGTAACCTTCTTCGCCTAAAATAATTTTAAAAAGCGTGGATTTTCCGCTACCATTCCTGCCAACCACGCCAATGCGCTCATTTTTGCAAACCTGAAAACCCGCATCACTGAACAACTCTTGCAAGCCAAAGCTTTTTTTAAGATTCTGAACTTGAATCAAATTCCTTCCTGCTGAAATTCTGTAAAGTTTCTTCCGGTTTCATGATGGCGAATATAGAAAATTCACAATATTCATGACCGTGTTAACCTCGCCATTCCTATGCGGAGATGGAAATGGCGGGTTGAAGAGGTTAATTAAAAGAAGTAGGTAACGCCTACGCTTATGCTGCTAAGAGGGTCACTTTCAATTTCTATCGGTGCAGCACTGCCGCCAAGGAACGAACCTAATGGATTAGCCATTTTATATTTGCTGTGAGCTAGTAAGCCTATAACATACCTAGCATCAACACTGAGGTTTGGCAAAACAAAATAACCAACGCCAACCGGTATGCCTAGATCAATAGCGGCTCTTTCCCAATTGAAAGTGCCAGTTTTTACCCCATTAACTTCAATTTCCTTGCCATCCATAGGTTCGTCGCCTAGTTTAGCATTAAGAGGAAGATCCACCTGAACACCGGCTTGAATGTACAGCCCTTCAATCGGGAAGTATTTTACTAGTATTGGAACGCTTACTGCTAATTCAGTTTGGTCAACATCCTTAACCGCACCAGTCTTAAAATCAATAGATTTATAGGTAAAATTTGACCTATACAGGAAAGCAACTTCCGGGCCAACTATAATTGGACCTGCTGGAATATTGATTACTACGCCAGCTCCTACGCCGAGCAGTGACATGTCGTAGGCGCCTACCGATTGTGTGCTGTAGCCAAGTCTGCCACCTATTTTCAAGCCATCTTCCGCATTTACGGCTGTAGCAGCGCATAAAAATGTAGCGGCGATTGCTATTTTCTTTATTATGTTCATGGGAACCTCCATTGTTATGGTTACTTCCAAGCGGAATTACTTGGAATTTCTTGTGCAGAAAGAACCCGTAACAGGTTATTTCGCTTAAATTTTTAAGAAAAACTGCATTTGTCATATTTTTATATAAATTTAGAAAAGATTTGACCATTTGTCAAGGGAAATTTGTTAAAAAAATAAATAATGCCGTTTTTTCGCTAAAATCACCGTTCAAAGGGGATTTTACTATCTTTTAATAGCTCCCATTCGTACAAAAAACGCAGGGCGTATTGCTGTACTCCATCAAAATAATTATCTATAAAACGAACAAGGTCTAAACCTACATAACGGTAATGCCAGCCTTCCCATTTATAGCCGGTAGCGGCTTCGTAGCCCTTGGGGAAGGAGATTGACCATCCGAAGCGCGAGGCGTTTGCAGTAAGCCAGCGACCCGCCTTTGTTTTTGCAAATGAGTCGGTAACGGGGTAAAAGTCCACAACCAAGCCCGTTTGGTGCTGGCTAAAACCGGGTTTAGCAGATTCTAAGTCAGCGATTTTTTTGCCCAGTTCCCGCACATTGCGATTGTAAACCTTAACTTGATAATCGTAAGAACGGTACGCCGATGAAACAGCTAATACTATTCCGTCTGCAAAGGCAGCGGCAGACATTTCGTTTAGCGATTCTAAGGCAACTCGGCGGAGTGGTTCTGCCCTTATGAGCATGTAATCGCCTTCCTCAAGCATTATTAGGTCATCGGGGATGTAATCTTGGGACAAGGGATGCTGCTTGTCCACCAATTCGCGTAAATATCTCTCGCCATTAAGGCAGGTGAGCATATCCGTGATAAAAGCGGGGTTTTCCTCCGCTGTAGCTTCTATTTTTTTTGCCAGATTTTTGGGCAGTTCTGCATTGCGTATAGCCACAGAGATTAAATCTTTCATAGCAAGCGAGCCTTCGCTTGCAGCTACTGTGCCGACCATGAGTATAACTACAACTATACGTGACAGGTATAGCATACATTTAGTCCAGAGCCTTCGCCCCGAAACCGCTGATTGCTGAAACGGAGACGGGGTTTAGGCAAGAGTTTTTATTCTTCTGGTATTTCGCCGGTAATTTCAGATAGTACTAGTTTGAACTCTGTCCCTACCATCTCGTACTTTATTTTGTATTTCTTTCCGGGTTCAAAATCATGCGTGATTGATGGTGTGCAAGCGTCGCTAAAAGGATTGGGGTTAAGAGAGCCGCAGTTGGCACTCACGTCCACTTCTATTTTACGAGTGCCTGCTGGTATTTGCGCCGTGGGTTTCAGCTTCTTTTTGAAAGTGCCACCGCCTGTTCCCTTGGCATCTGCGGCAAATATACCAAAAGCGCCGGGGATAGACTTGCCATCGACTTTTTTAATAGAATAATCGCTTCCAACAAGATACAAAGTAGCTCTTTGTTCCTCTGGAACGCTCTTATCCATAACTGCCGGACCGCTTGCGCAACCTATCAAAGCCAATGTTGCTAAAACTGCGATTTTTTTAACTATGTTCATAACGAACCTCTATTATAAGGGGTTAATTCTAAGCGGAATTGCGTAGAATTTTTCTTATGCATAAAATTTAGAAAAAAAATGACCGCCTGTCAAGGGGGGTTATGTGAAAATCAAATTTTTGTAAAAAAAATTGATAAAAATGAGAATTATATGCAAAGTTACCGGTCCCTGCCACGGTTTTAATATAACAAATAGCCGATGAGTATTGAGGCTTTGGAAAAATCCACGAAATTTGCGGATTTTCCGAACGCCAAAACCGTTGCTAAAACGAATTGATTTTCTATATTGCATTTTATGCCAGCCAAGCGCAAATACAAAGATTCGGTTTTCACTTCCTTGTTCAAAGACAAGAAGCGCCTGCTGGAATTGTACAACGCAATAGAGGGAACTTCCTACAAAGACCCTAATATAATAAGCATCAACACATTGGAAGGTGTTCTGTTCCCAAACAGGCAGAACGATATATCTTTCACGATAGGCGGTAAATTGGTTGTGCTAATAGAGCATCAATCCAGCATAAATGAAAATATGCCTTTGCGTTTTCTGATATATATATCTAAAGTGTATGAAAAGATAATAGACCCCAAAAGCATTTACAAGCAGAATTTGCTCAAAATCCCAAGACCCGAATTCATAGTTCTATACAACGGCATGGACAAATACCCGAAAGAAAAGATATTGAAGCTTTCAGACGCATTCGAGCAACTCGGCATAAAGAAAGCTCCTGAGCTGGAATTGTCGGTTCGTGTGTTGAACATAAACAAGGGTTATAATCCAAAACTTGAACGTAGGAGCAAAAACTTGGCTGGCTATTCAGCCTTTGTAGCAAAGATTAGAGAATTTCAATCCAGTGGCAATCCCTTGAAGGAGGCGATAGAGAAAGCTGTCCATTATTGCATAGACAAAGGGATATTGCGTGATTATTTGAAGCAAAATTCATCGGAGGTAGTGAATATGTTGAGCACAAAGTTCAAGTTAAAAGATGCTCTCGCCGTAGCTAAAGAGGAAGGTAGGGAGGAAGGCGAGGCTAAAGGCATTAAAAAGGTGCTTGCCCTTTTGGAAAAGGGTATTCCTTTGGCGGAGGCGAAACGAAGGCTTGGGATTTCTAGGAATTATGCTGTACGCTGAGTTTGCCGTTTGATAGTCGGCTTTATGGGGACCGGTAATAAATTAACCCACCCTTCTCCTGTAATATTCAGGAAAGTAGAAAGGGCGGGTTTGAAAAGGTTAATTAAAAGATATAGGTGACGCCTAGACCGAATGAGCTCATTTTGCCAGATTCTAGATCCACTGGTATACCAAATAACTTTTCTGGATGTGTAAAGGTAGTGTTCATACCTAGAACATATCTGAAGTCAACGCCAAGATTGGGCATAACCATATAGCCAATTCCCAGAGGAATACCGAAGTCAAGGCCAGCTCTCTTATCGTTTGTGTGCTGATGTTTGTTAGTAGTAGGATCATTATCATCAGGATCAGTTTTAGTTACAGTTTTACCATCCATTTTATCGCATTCCTCTCTTCCTTTCACGTCTGTCATGCAAAGTTCAGAACCAATAGGGAGATCAAACTGAACGCCAGCCGCTACATATAAGCCTTCTACGGGGGAGAACCATTTAACCAATATGGGAACGGTTATGGCAAATTCTGTTATATTTACTTTAGGGTTACTATAACCTGCCGGTAATAGAACGTATTTTTGTTCTACGTTGGTAAGTGTTCTATATGAAAAGCCAACTTCGGGTGCAATTACAACTGGACCCATAGGAATATTGGCAACTCCGGCAACGCTTAGACCCAGCATACCCATACTGGCCTCAGTTGTGTATTTTGCGCTTGTTGAAACATAAGTAGCACCCAGATCCAAGTCTTGCATACTGTAGCCAAGTCTAGCTCCGAATGTCATTTGTGCATTTGCGGCTGTGACAGCACACAAAACAGCGGCTGCAATAGCCATTTTCTTGAACATGTTCATAATGAACCTCCATATTTATGGTTATTTCCAAGCGGAATTGCGTGGAATTTTTTGTGCAAAAAGAACCCGTAACAGGTTATTTCGCTTAAATTTTTAAAAAAAACTGTATTTGTCATACTTTTGTATAAAAATTAGAAAATAATTGACTATTTGTCAAGGGGTAGCTATAAAAAAAAGAGTTAATTGCCATTTTTGGGATATAAAAACAGGCTAAAAGCCCTAGTTACGCGGTTTCTCAGTTATAGTTTTACTCGCAGGAGTAAAATTGTATGAAAAGCAGCTACAAATTCAAGTGTGAAACCTGCAAAAATTCAATGGTAAAAGCTGATAAAAATTCTGTAGGCGGGCAAAGACTCTAATAATATTTTATATAGTAAATGCTGATTAACTCGCAAAAGGGTTTAGAGTATGGAGCAAAGAATTGAAATGGTGAAAATTCCCCGCTTTTAGCGGGGTGGCAAGCCCCTTGTGGGCTTGACGGGGTGTGGAGCCGCCAAAGGCGGCAGCGTTTATGTTTGCATAATGTAAAGAAAATTGTGCATTTACCGCCTCTTTTAAAGGCTAGAACTTCATTCATTCGCAGATAAAATTGCTCCGCCTTCGGCGGCACACCCCGTCAGCTACGCTGCCACCCCGCTAGGAGCGGGGAATTTGCTAATTTGGTTCCTTTTTTACAAAATATCTTAATCAGCGTTTACTATATTATATAAATAAAAGGAGCGAGGTAGGTTTGATATTATGAATACGGTCATCAATGGGTTTTCATTTACTAGGATACTGCAAGCTTTGTATTATATACAAAGTAAAGCTCCGTCTAGTAATCCAGACCGCTTCGACATATTGTATTTACTTAAAATGATATTCTTTTCGGATAGGTACCATTTGCGCAATTATGGGATAACTGCCACCGGAGACAATTATTACGCCATGAAACGCGGTCCCGTAGCTTCCGCGACATTTGACTTACTGAAAGGCCGCTACGAAAAACATTCATCTGCCATCCAGGGAATAGACGAATACAATGTTCGAATAAAGCCTCAGGAAAAGGACGAATTGTCGAAAAGCTTCAAGGAAGCCATAGATTTTGCATTGAAGGAATTCGGGGATTTCGATAAGGAAAAACTGAGCAATATATCGCATTGCTATCCCGAATGGAAAAAGCACGAAAAGAAACTGTTAAGAATAGCCAAAAGCGTGCAAATGAATGAAATGGATTTCTTTGAAAATCCAAACGATTCCTACTTCAAGGAATTCGGCAAGAAATGCGACCCGTTCAAGGAAGAAGACGAGGAGTTTCTCGCCTTGAGAAAAGAACATTACCATGCCTATCACGCTTCCCGATAATTTATTCGACATTGAAAAATGGAAAGCTTTCAAAGGAAAATATCCACCTGGCTCTGGCATGGAACACCGAATAATTCTTGGACGAATCCCTGAAAAAGTCATAAAATCCATAATTTTCGCCATTTGCTCGTCAAAAACATTCGACGACAAAGAAAAGGCAATGTACGCCGTTTAAGCATAATCATTCGATAGGAACGCAAAAAATCATATTTTTGCAGAAAAACGCGTTTTTTTTCATTTTTCTGTACTTTTTCCCCGATGAAAGCCGTTTGTAGGGGGGTTTTCTATATTACCTCCCATGAACTTGCAAGGCAAAAAGATTTTGCTTGGGATAACGGGTAGCATAGCGGCTTACAAGGCTTGCGAGTTGCTTCGCATTTTGCAAAAAAGAGGCGCGGAAGTTCGCGTGGCAATGACAAACGAGGCTGCCAAATTCGTTGGGCAAACGACTTTTGCTGCTCTTTCTAATTTCCCTGTTTTAGAAGCGACTACTGTGGATTCAAAACCCTTTCAGCACATAGATTATCCCCGCTGGGCAGATATTTATATTGTTGCTCCATGTTCCGCTACCAGCCTTGCCCGCTTTGCGCACGGTGCCGGCGAAGAACCTGTGTCCCTTTGTTTTTTGGCTATGCAGGGAGAAAAATGGGTTGTTCCGGCTATGAATTTTGCCATGTATAATTCGCCAGCGGTACAGAAAAATTTGGAAATTCTCCGTTCTTACGGTGTCAAGGTTATGGAGCCTGCAACTGGGCATTTGGCTTGCGGCGAAGAAGGCGCGGGAAAATTCCCCGAACCGGAATACATAGCGGATGAACTTGAATTTGGCTCGGCAAACGCGGGCAAAACCCTGCTCATAACAATTGGGCGCACGCAGGAAGCTATAGACCCTATTCGCTATATATCAAATAGCTCAAGCGGAAAAACCGGTGTTGCAATAGCAAAGGAATTTTTGCGCAACGGCTGGCGAGCAATAGCGATTTGCGGGCCGATGGAAGCAAAACTCCCAAAACAATGCGAAAGGATAGAAGTCAAAAGTGCAGGGGGTATGAACGATGCGGTGCTAAAAATGCAGGCACAGGCAAATGTTGTGGTGCACTCTGCGGCTGTTGCAGATTACCGCCCCAAGCAGGTAGCAACGGAAAAAATAAAAAACAGCAAAGCTATGCAAGAATTGGATTTGGAAGAAACTCCGAATATTTTAAAAAATACTATAAAAAATAAAACCGCAACGCAAAAAATAGTTTCCTTTGCGCTGGAAACGGAAAATGCTTTGCAAAATGCGCAAAAAAAATTTGATGAAGGCGGGATGGATATTTTGGTGGTGAATACAGCGGATAACCTTGGAATGGATAAAGTTGAATATGGAATTTTAAGCAAAAACATCCAAAGCGCAAAACTCGCTTGCGGTAGCAAAGAGGAATTAGCCTCGCAACTATTTATAAAAGCAAATGACTAGATTTTTTTTAATAATTGCTTTGTTTGTGCTATTTGCCATTTCCGCTTGCAAAAAAAGCGATGATAATTTGGACAGAAATTTTGCCCTTGCTTATGCGGAGCTGCGAATTGCGGAGCGGGAACATGGAGAAACCGAAAATGGCAAAGCGGTTCGTTTTGAGATTTTGCAAAGATACGAGATGGATGCGGATATTTTTGAAGAAAAAGTAAAAGAGATAAAAAATAAACCGGAAAAATGGCAGGAATTTCAAAATATGTTTATAGCAATTTTAGATTCTATGGAAAATTATATCAAGGCAGAATTGGATTCCGTTGCAAAAAGTGCTAAAACAAAGGAAAAAACTTGAAAGCATTATTCTCTATTTTGACACTTTGCGCATGTTTTGGGTTTGCCGCCGAAACAAAAATTGTATCTTACATAAAAGCTATTGAAGGCAGCAAAAAAGATGGCAAACCTATTTTGATTGAGTTTCATGCCAAATGGTGCTTACCATGCCTTGAAATGGAAAAAACTGTTTTTAAAGACCCTGCGGTTATAAAAGAACTCAGCAATTTTTATTTTGTTCGCATTGATACCGACAAAAACGAGCAATTTTTTTGCGAAGGCGAAACATTGCACGTTGCCGATTGCATTGAGCTTTGGGGTGTTGATGGCTTGCCGGCTTTTGGAATTTTGGACATCAATGGAAGTTTAAAATATCTAACAGTAGGCTCATTTGAAAAAAGCACATTTTTAGTTTTTTTAAAAGCTGTAAGAGCAAAGTAGCATGGACATTTTTATAGCTTTAAAAATTATTTTCTGGATTAGTTTAGCTTTACTCGCCCAAGTTTATATTTTCTATCCATTATCACTGCGTTTCTTCTCGTTATTTTTAAAAAATCCTGAAAATCCTGATAATCGGGGGTATCGGGGTTCAGACAATGTTTCAATAATAATCTCCGCGCACAATGAAGAAGCGGTTATTGAGGAAAAAATTAAAAACACCCTAGCTTTGGATTGGCAAAAAGAGAAAATGGAAATTTTGCTCGGCGATGATGGCTCCACTGACAAAACAGCGGAAATTGCGGCAAAATTCAGCGAGGTTCGTTTGGTGAAAAAGGAAAAGAACGAGGGGAAAGCCGCAATGCTGAACGATTTGTGCAGTTTGGCAAAAGGTGAAATTTTTTTGTTCAGTGATGCAAACTCAATGCTTAAAAGCGATGCGTTGAAAAATTTAGCGGCTGAATTTGCAAACGAGAAAGTTGGTTGTGTTTGTGGGCAGCTTGTGTTGAAAAACAACGGAGAGTTTTCTTTGAGCAAAGTAGAGGAGACTTATTGGAGAGGGGAATCCGGTTTGAAAGAGTTGGAGAGTAATTTTGGAGCGGTGATGGGCAGCAACGGTGCTTTATATGCAATTCGCTCGGAGCTGTTCTCAACGCTCCCCACACATAAAACCGTGATGGATGATTTTTACATAACGGCAAAAATTTTGATGAAAAATCGCTCTTGCGTATTTTGCAAAAATGCGCAAGCATCTGAACATACATCTACCTTGGAATATGGGGAATTTAAGCGCAAGATTCGCATCGGCAGGGCGAATTTCAATTTTCTTTTTACTTATTTGCCTTTGCTGAATCCGCTGCATCCTATAAAAGCCTATATGTTTTTGTCGCATAAATTGCTTAGATGGTTTAGCCCTTTTTTGCTCCTTGCAGTTTTTTTGAGCAGTATTTTTTTAGCGTACGCTGGGCATATTTTTTTTAAAGCGGTTTTTGTTCTGGAATTGTTATTCATAATTTTTGCGTTATTTGGCTTGCACGTATGCAATTATTTTTTGAGCATGAACTTTGCCATATTCCTCGGTTTTTGCAAATCGTTCTTCAAGGAAAAGGGCGGTGGATGGGAAAGAGTAGAACGTCAAAAATGAAATCCCGCTTCTATATTTAAACCTTTGTTAAACGTTGGATGCATAACAAAATATGCAGGGCTGTCAAAATCGTGGAGCATTGCATCAACGGCGGCATCAGCCATAGAGTATATGTAAAACAGAGTTATTGCCCAAACATATTGATTGCGCTTTCTTCTAAAAAACAAAACATCTTCTTTTGTTGCATAAATGTCTTGACTATCTCCTTCTTCCCTTGCGAGCCTCAGTTGTTTCAAATGATATTCCACCATTTGCTGCCGCGACCAAAGGCTAACTGCGCTTCCCAGCAAGCCCATATAGAGCAAACCTGCTTTGCCATATTCATGGTTGTAAATTTGCCCCCAGCCCGGAATTACAATAGCACGCCAAAGGGCAGAAGTTGCAGAGTGCGTTTCTGTGCTATGCCCTTGGTTGTTTTTCCAAATTCCATAAGCGTCAAAAAGTCCGTAAATATGCAAACCAGCAAGCCATGCAAACTCCGATGTCCATAAATCTTTTGAAGCTCTTTTTTTAGATTGCTCTTTCTGTAAAATTCCTTCTTGCTTTTTTTTATTTTTTTTCCAGATAAAAGAAAGAGAATCAGGAAAATCTGTAGAATCTTCATACAAAGAGAGCAGTTCTTGGTAAAAAGCAATTGAATCTCTGTAATTCCTTATGTTTTTGTTAAAATTTCTATTCTGTCTGAATTTATTGAAAAAAGTTTCGTAAAACAAAGCTCCTTCCAACGCGAATAAAAAGCCGCCTCTAACATAATGCTCTGTATAAAACTGCCCGCCTCCGGGGAAAATCAAAGCTAACCCCATAGTTGCTCCCAAAGAATTTCGTTCAGTTTTGATATCCCAATCATATCTTTTTAAAGTATCTATCGCTAAAATACCGGTGTTGTTCTGAGCAAAAGCAAACGTTACAAGAGATAATAATAAAATTAAAGGCATTAAAGCAACTCTTCAATTTTTGAACACAAAGTTTCCGCTTCTTCCGCAGACGGAGCTTCGGCGATAATTCGGATTACCGGTTCGGTGTTGGATGCTCTTAAATGCACAAAACTTTTGCCATTGCCAAGCCACAAGCCATCTCGCTCATCTGCATTCCAGCCGGAGAATTTATTTTTTGCTTTTTCCATTGCAACGGAAACCGGATTTTTTATTTCAAATTTCTTTTTGAGCATTGTGTATGATGGGTGGTTTTTAACCCAATCGGATACCTTTATGCCATGCCTTGCGAACAAATCCAAAACCAAAGCGGCAGAAACTAGGGAATCTCGCCCATAGTGCAAAGCGGGCAGAATAACCCCTCCATTACCCTCGCCGCCTACAACGCAACCGTGTTTCATCATATCCAAGCTGACATTTATTTCTCCCACGGCGGTTCGGTAGCATCTCACTCCGAATTTTTCCGCCAAATCTTCGCACATTCTGGAAGTTGATAAATTTATTGAAAGCGGTTTTGCTTCTCGTTCCAAAACTGTTTCCGCGGCTATTGCAAGCGTATATTCTTCGCCTATGGGCAATCCGTTTTCATCTACTATGGCGCAGCGGTCTGCGTCTGGGTCTAATGCAAAGCCTATATCGCATTTATTTTCCTTAACCGCTTTGCTCAAATCGCTTAAATTTTCTTGCAGGGGTTCTGCTCCCCTTGGAAAAATTCCATTAGGCTCGCAATGAATTTTAACAACTTCGCAGCCGAGATTTTCCAGCAGCTTTGGCAAGGCAAAAGAACCTGCTCCATTCACCGCATCTACTGCTACTTTAAATTTATGCTTTTTTATTTTTTGCTCATCCACAAAGGGCAAGGCAATGGTCGCTTTTATGTGCATTTCATCGCCATTGGAGATGCTTTCTTTTTTTCCAAGGGCATCTGCCTTTGCAAATAGTTCTTTTACCTCGTCTGGACCTAAAAACATTCCCTTGCTATTCAAAAATTTCAAGGCGTTCCATTCAATAGGGTTATGGCTCGCTGTCACTATTATCCCGCCATCGGCTTTGAGCTGTTCAACCAAAAGTTCCACCGTTGGGGTGGTAGCAAGCCCTGCGTCTGCAACTTCAACACCGCACAAATTGCAAACGCCGCAAACCATTTCGGTTATATTGCCCCCTGTTGGGCGAGAATCCCTGCCTATAACTATTTTTTTTGCTTTGAGTAAATCTAAGAAAGCTTTAGTGTGGCTTATCACCACTTGAGGAGTTAGAGTTTTCCCAACTATCCCGCGTATTCCTGAAATTGAACGCATTAGTTTCATAATAGAGAAATTAGAAAGTTTGTAAAAATTTGCTAATTCTATGCTTATACAAATG
>Ga0268262_10003384_pt1 | contig 17337 bp, 14 predicted proteins | sample TergutNc150P3_FD_190354 | JGI IMG/M metagenome (GOLD analysis project Ga0268262, IMG submission 190354) | Nasutitermes corniger P3 segment gut microbial community from laboratory colony in Florida, USA - Nc150 P3 (SPAdes) (version 2) | ecosystem: Host-associated > Arthropoda: Insects >... | reverse complement strand
AGAAAATGAACTGAACTTACAGGTTACTGATTTGGGGCTGACGGTACGTTACGGCTTTCATAAAGCGACGGTACTGGTTACCAGCCTTTCTACCGGCAAACCCGTGGAAGGAGCCGCAGTCAGGCTGTTTGACCCCTCTCTGGTAAAAGGCGGGGACGATCTTTCCGTTATCGGGTATTTTGGCGAGGCTTATACCGATAAAAACGGTCTTGCGGTACTGCGTATGGGCGCATCGGCGCTGCGGGACAATACGGCAAGTACCAGTAGTTGGAGAGGATTTGACGCGCCCTTTGTCCTGGCTGAAAAAGACGGAGACCGTGCCATATTTGATCCTGATTCGCATAACCATTGGCGCTTTGGCGTTGAATACGATATACCCCAGCATGCCGAAGAAATAACGTCCCTTGCCTTTATGTTTTCCGACCGGGGCCTTTACAAGCCCGGCGAGGTTCTTACCTTCCGGGGCGTTGACCGTTCCAAAGTGCTGGGAATGTACACCATTTACCAGGGGGATTATGCCGTTACGCTGGAAGAAGATACTTATCAGCCCCAACAGGTTGCGGATGTCCAAAACACAACCACCGAATCCGGCGGTTTCTACGGCAGTATCAACCTTCCCGATGATCTCAAGCCGGGTTCTTACCGGCTGGTATACAGACGCAACGATGGCATGAGCGATCGAATTATCGCCAATGTTCCCATAACGGTGGCTTATTTTGAACGCTTGAAATTCCAGGCGTCTCTTTCCGCGCCGGCGGCGGCAATCATAAGCGGCGATGACATTAACCTGAAATTGCAGGCAACATATCTTTCCGGGGGCAGCCTGTCGGGCGCTTCATGGGAAAGTTCATGGTACGATGAAATGACGGTCTTTCAGCCAAAGTCGCCTGAAACCAAAGGCTTCGTGTTCGGGCCCCGCCGCGTCTGGGACAGCAAGCGTTACATCGCTTCCGGAAACGGGGCTCTCGGCGGACAGGGAACCGCTACTCTCAGCCAGAAAACCGGCGGCGGCAAAATAACCGGCGCCGCCTATCTGTATCAGGCGGAAGCCAGAGTAACCGACATCAGCAATCAAATGGTCAGCGCCTACCGTTCGGTGGTGGTACATCCCGCGCGTTTTTATATCGGCCTGTACCAGGGAGCCGGCGGCTTTGTGCGAAAAGGGCAGGAGTTATCCTACGATTACATTACCGTTAATACCGCGGGCGAAAAAACAACGAATAACGGGCTTTTCCTGCAAACCGGAGAAAACGCGGGGCAGCTTAAAGTGGAACTTATCCGGGATGAATGGCGGCGCGTCCAACAGCGGGGAGTGAACGGCTATATTTATGACGAATATTCACGGGAACAGGTAACCGACAGCGTTCAAAAAATAGCGATTAAAAACGGCGGCGGTTCGATTAAGATAAAACCAAGCGGCGCGGGGTATCATACCCTGCGGGTTTCCGCGCAGGATCGGGAAGGCAGAACAGCCCTGACGGAAATAAATTTTTATGTTACCGGTTCGGGCGGTTACTGGAACATGAACAACCCCAACGAATTACGGCTAACGCCGGATCAGGAAATGTATAACCCCGGCGACACGGCGAAAGTTCTGCTGCAAAGTACGCTTCCCGAAGGCCGGTATTTAATCACGGTGGAACGGGAAGGCATATTCACTGAGGAAGTCCGTCATTTTACCGAGCCGGTTTCGGTGATTGATATTCCCATCGCGCGTAACTATGTGCCGGTGGTTTATGTGGCGGTTTCATCCTATTCGGTGCGCTCCGGCCCTCCCACCCATGAATACGGCAGCCCCGACCTCGACAAACCCAAGGGCTACTTTGGCGTAACGCTGCTCCATGTGAATCCCCGCGCGCGGGCTTTTTCGGTGAAGGTGGAAAGCGACAAAAAAACCTACCGTCCCGGCGAGGAAGTTATCATGACCCTGACCGCAAGCAAGGACGGTAAACCCCTGCCCAACGCGGAGCTGACCCTCATGGCGGTAGACCGGGGCGTGTTGGACCTTATCAATTACCACGTGCCGGATCCGATACAGTATTTTTATAATGAAGACCGCTTCAAACTCATGGTAGCGGGCGGCGATTCCCGCTCATGGCTTATGGATCCGGTCACCTACAGCGTCAAAGATCTTGCGGGCGGCGATGCTGAGGGCGACAGCAAAATTGAGGAACGCAAGGACTTTAATCCCACCGCGGTATTTGAACCGATGCTGATAACCGACGCTTCAGGCAAGGTGACGTGCCGGTTCAAACTTCCCGATAACCTTACCACCTATCGCGTAACGGTTTTTGGGATACGGGGGGATATTTTTGCCCTTAAAGAAAGCGAGATTGCCGCCCAAAATAAAATAAACGTACGGGAAGTTTTGCCGCGACGCACACGGGAACGGGATACCGCCGAAGCGGGGATACTTATCACCAATCTCGATTCATCATCCCATACCCTGTCGGTCAGGCTTGATATAGGCCCTCCCCTGTCCAACGATGATTCAAGCGGAATGGCAAAAATTCCCGGACAGGCTTTTGTTGACGGGCTTTTTGAACGCCGCATAACGGTAAAAAGCGGCGAGAACGCCGTGGTGTATTTTGACGTGGCGGCGGTAAAGGAAGGAAATGTTACGCTTAACTTTACCGTCAATTCGGACATTCTCAATGAAAGGCTGATACGGGAACTGGTGATTGAACACCCCTACGTTATGGAAACGGTGACTACAACCGGCTCCGTGGACAAAGACTCGGGAAGCGAAGGCATTATCATTCCCTCATTTGCGGATAACGGAGTGGGCAGCCTTTCGGTTACTCTGGACGCCACGCGCCTGAGTCTCTTGGATTCAGCCATCACTTACCTTTTCCGCTATCCTTACGGATGTATGGAACAGCGTAGCGCGGCGATCATGCCGCTGGTAATTTTTGGCGAATACCTTGACGCTCTGGGTCTGAAGAGCGAAGTTTCCAATCCCCGGCAAGTGGTGGAAAATGAACTCAAGTCATGGGCGAAGGTACAGCTTCCCAACGGCGGCTTTCCCTACTGGCCTTCCGGTACAGAAGCCAACTTCTACGTCAGCCTGCGGATAGCCCATATTATCGCTATCGCGCAATCAAAGAAAATCAAGGTTCCTTCCTCGCTGAATATCGCGGACCTTAACGCGTACCTTAGCCGTGAATATCAGGAATTGCAGGGCTGGCGCGTCAATTCATCATCATATTATTATCAGTCGTACTTACAGTCGTATATGCTGTATGTCCAGGCCCTGCTTGGTGAAAAAGTCGATCCGTCCCGGTTAGCTGAAATTTTAAGCCGCGATAATGTAGACCCGTCGGTGCTTGCCTTTGTGGGCATGACTTACCGCGCCCTGGGCCGGAACGCCGACGCCGCGAATACCGCGCAGCGCCTGCGCAGCCTTGTCCGCATGAGCGCCAGAGGCGCGGACATTACCGATCCTCTGGATAAATACCGTTACAATTATTACGGCGGCATGGTTGAACAGCTTGCCCTGACCCTGCAATTTTTTGTGGATCAGTATCCGGGGGACGAGATCAATACACGGCTGCTCTTTTCACTGCTGGAAAACAAACGTTCCGGCAGGGAATACTGGGAAAGCACGGCGGTAACGGTGCGGGTTCTTTCGGCGGTGGACGCTTTAATCCGGGCGGAGAACCTTACCAACATTGATGTAAACGGAACGGTAACGCTGGCGGGAACGGAACTCCTTAAAGGGGCGTTCAAGGGTTTGGGGGCAAAGCCCGTTACGGGAACATTTGATTTTAAGGAATCGGTTTTAACGGGCCTTCCGCGGGATCGCCTGCAATCTCTTGATTTTACCCGCAAAGGCAGAGGCACTCTCTATTACACCGCTTCCCTCCGTTACGCGATACCGTTTGAACTTCAATCTTTCCGCGACGAGGGCATCGGGGTTTTTATGAGCGTTTACGATATAAATACCGGCGAGGAAATCAAGGGAACCGCCCTGCACAACGGAAAAACCTACCGCGCCAGAGTAAGAGTGTCCTCAAACCGGGATCGTACCTACCTTGCCCTGCGCGTCCCCGTTCCTTCCGGCGCGGAGATTCTGGACGCGACGTTTGTTACCACCGCTTCATACCAGGATAAAGGCGGCGCAAGAGGAAATGAGGAGATACGCTCAAGTTCATGGTTGAGCCATCAGATTATTATGGATAACGAGATTCAATATTTCTGGGATCAGTTTAACAAGGGGGAATCAACGGTCAATTTCCTTTTCCGTTCGGCGAGAAGGGGCGTATACCCCACGCCGCCGGTTCAGGCCGAGTGTATGTATGAAGCGGAAATTTTCGGACGCGGCGCGGGGCTTCTCTATACTATTGAGTAGGCGGCTCCGCCGGTTGTGGTGTCGGCGGCCGTTCCGCGTTGCCGCGGGTATTGCGGCCCTGTTTGCCGCCCTTTGGCTTATTGCGCGATTCTCCCCCTACCCGCAGTTACGGACATTTCTTGCCCGGTCATGCAGCGTCCGTTACTATGACCGCAACGGAATATTATTGCAAATAACGCCCCTTTCAGACGGCCTACGCCGTGAAATTCCGCCGACCATTCCCCCGCAGTTAAAAGATGTTTTTGTTTTTTCCGAAGACCGCCGCTTTTATTATCACGCCGGCATTGATGGCATTGCCCTGTTCCGCGCGGTTTTTCAAAATGCCGCCGGCGGCAGAAGAATCAGCGGGGCATCGACCATAACCATGCAGCTTGCCCGCCTTATCGCGGATAACGCTCAAACGGCGCGGCAACAAACCGGAAAGGGAGGATTGGTCCGGAAAATCGGCGAAATGATCAACGCCCTGCGTCTTGAAGCGCGCTTTTCAAAAAATGAAATTCTTGAAATGTACTTAAACTCCCTGCCCTTCGGTTTCAGCGCCGAAGGAGTCGCTTCCGCCGCGCGGACTTTTTTTGCCGGCGAACTTTCCATGCTTTCCCCCGCCCAAATTTTTTGTCTGGCGGTTATTCCCCGGCGGCCCGGCCTGTACAATCCGCTGGAAAACGCCGAAGCCTGCGTTAAAGCGGCGGCGGAATTGCAAGTCGCTTTTTCCAAAAATAAAAAACTCAGTTCCGCCTGGCCCCTCTTGGCGGAAATAAACAGCGAAGACTGGAAATACGCCGCGTCATCTGCCCGCCGTTTTGTGTATCCCTTTGAACTGCCCCACCTGATACGGAATATCAACGCGGATTTGGCGCATGACAAAAACATTCCCCACGGTGAAATGCGCCTCTCTATCGATCTTGCCCTTCAACATTACCTTGAGGGAACCATTGCGGGTAACGTGGCGCGTTATTATAACTCCCGCCTGACCAACGGCGCGGCTATCGTTATTGACAATGACAGCGGTAAAATACTTGCCTGGGTGGGCAGCGCCGATTTTAAAAACAGCGAAGCCGCGGGGCAGATTGACGGAGTGCTTGCCCTGAACCAGCCGGGCAGCAGCATGAAGCCGTTCCTGTACGCAATGGCCCTGGAAAACGGCTTTAAGCCCACCGATGTCATCGCGGATATTCCCGTCAACTTCGGTGAAAACGAAGTGTATATTCCCCGAAATTTCAACAACCGATTTAACGGCCCCATCCTTTTCCGCGCCGCCCTTGCCTCAAGCCTGAACATTCCCGCGGTGTATTTGCTCTACCGGCTGGGGGTGCAAAATTACACCCGCCGCCTTTTTTCGCTGGGATTTGATTCCCTTGAACAATCCGCACAAGACGCGGGATTGGGCCTCGCGCTGGGAAACGCGCCGGTCAGCCTCATGGAACTGGTCAGGGCATTCAGCGTTTTCCCCCGTGACGGCGTTTATATACCGCTGACATGGGAACTGAACAGCGCGAAACAACAACATCAAGGGGGGAACCTTCACCCTGTGGGCTCGGTTGAGGATCGCGTAACAGAAAATCGAATCTTTTCCGCCGATACCGCCCGAATCATCTGTTCGTTTCTGTCGGATTCAGGGGCGCGGGTACTGGCTTTTGGCCAGGCCCGGAATTTCCGGACTCCGTTTCCGTCCATTTTCAAGACCGGAACCGCCAATCAATACCAAAGCATTGTCGCCCTGGGGGCAACGCCCAAATACACTACCGGAGTGTGGATGGGAAACTTTACCGGCGAAACCGTTATCGGCAAAACGGGCAGTTCCATTCCCGCCGCCATCGCGCGTGATGCGCTGGTTTTTTTGCAGTCTCGTTCAAACACCAAAGCCGCCGATTTTTCAGCGCCGGAAAACTGGCAAATACGACGGGTCTGCGCCCTTTCCGGCATGAAGCCTGGCGGCGCGTGTCTTTCAGTTATCAGCGAATACCGCTATCACGGCGAGGAAGGGGAACCCTGCACATGGCACAGAATGGTAAACGGCCGCAGCGAAGTAGTGTACCCCGCTGAATATCAATCGTGGTTTACCGCCTCCACACGGGAAGGTTCCCTTGATTACAGTTCCCGTCCGCTGGAAATTATCAGCCCCCGCGAAGGCTTTGTGTACCTTACCAGCCCCGGCATTGGCCGGGATGAAATTCCGGTTGAGGTTATCGGCGGCAGCGATGATGAATTGCGTGTTACATTCAACAACCGCGCATTCAGCGTCAGGCGTCCGTTTATCTTTTCCCTTCCCCGCGCGCCGGGTTTTTACATTTTACGGGTTCAAAATGGCAGCGAAGAAGAAGAAATCACCTTTACTGTGGAACCCTGAACCGCCCATTATTATCTTGCCAAAAATGCCGCTTGATGGTATAATAGACAAATAGAATCTATAAGGGGAGGATAATATGGCTGAACATGTACTGCACAAAAAAGAAACCAAAAAAGCGCCCAAAAAGTCGTTAAAAGAAAAACGGGAAGACAAAAAAGCAAAGAAAAAAAGCAAAGAAAGCTAAAAAACCGTTGCTTAAAAGGCGGGGAGTCTATCCCCGCCGCAGAATACTACCTGCGGCACAGCAGAGTATTAAACCCTTCAACACGAATAAAAACACAGATAGTATAATGTCACCATGAGGATGGAAACGCCAACAAAATAAGAATAAGGTAAAATATTATTGGAGGTTAAAATGGATTTAAATATCAGAAGGGCAAATATGGAAGATTTTGACAAAGTAAATAAATTATTTTGGCAAAGTGATTCTTTTCATTATAATTATGAACCTTATATTTATGAAAAAACAGATGATGGCTGTCGGACCAGGGAATATATTGAATCACTATTAAATGACAAAATAAATATTTTTATAATTTTGGAAAATGAAAAGGAAATAATTGGCTTTTTAATTGCATACGAAGAAACAAAAGGACATCTTCCATTTCATAAAAAAAGAAAATATATCGTATTGGACAATATTGTAATAGATGAAAATTATAGAAATAACGGATATGGGGAAAAATTATTAAATTATATAATAGAATACGCAAAAAACGGTAATTATAATGATATTGTATTGAATGTATATAAGTTTAATGAAAATGCAATAAGGCTATATGAGAAAAAAGGATTTAAAATATTAACGCAAGATATGATTCTCAAGTTATGATAATAACAAAAAACACCCCAAAAATTCGTGTTTTTTTTGAAAAATATACTTGACAGTCGTACTACTATGGTATATAATGTACTATGATAAGGAAAATACAGGGGCAGGCAAAGCAAAACCGCCCCGGAGGAGGCGTAAGTGGAAGCTACATTGTCGTCGGATTTGCTGCGGGGGCATACGGATACCGTTGTTTTGCGTATCCTGACGCGCGGCGACGCGTATGGTTTCGAGATTTACAACCGTATTCTGGAGCGAACCGGAGAGCAATACGAACTCAAGGAAACCACCCTGTACTCAAGTTACAAACGGCTTGAGGCGGATGGCTGTATTGAATCGTACTGGGGTGATGAGACCCAGGGGGCGCGGCGGAAATACTACCGGATTACCGATAAGGGCCGGACGGTATTTAAACAAAACATGCGGGACTGGAAGTTCACGCAAAAAATTATCAACGATTTATTGGAGGAATAAGATGAACGCAAAAGAATTGGTGGATTCACTGTTTAATGGTTATGAGCAGACAGAAGCACTTGCGGATTTCAAGGAAGAACTGCTGACCAACATGAACGCAAAAATTGAAAACTTTATCAGAAAAGGCATGGATATGGACGCGGCATTTGCCAAGGCAAGCGCGGAGTTAGGCGACGTGTCATCCCTGGCGGATGAAATGTCGCTTAAAAAACGAAAAGAAGTATTTGAGGAAGTGTACATGGACATTACAGCGTATATGCCGGCAAGACGTGTAGCGGGTTATGTGATATTCGGCATAGTGGCGCTTTTTGGTATAACGGCAGGATGCATCGCCCCCTTTGCAGCAAGAAAAACAGAATTAACCGCGTATGTCGACTTTACCGCCTTTTTCGCGACAATAATGCCCTTCCTCACCGCTGCTGTTACGGGCTTTACTTGGTTGGGCGTTACTCAGGAAACCGCCTCGATGTACCCGGTAAGTAAAAAACGCGGCGCATGGTATGCCGCCGCCGCGGGGTTAATAGCCTTTGGTCTCTTTACCATGCCGATAGTCTTTTTTGGCATCAAAGTTGCAGGCAGCATTATTGACGGCATTACCGGCACATCAATACCAAATGCCGGTAGTTTGGTAAGGGTAATTCCCGTTATCTCTGTGATAATTCCTTTTATACTGCCCGGCGCCGGTCTCCTGACTTTCCTCATCCTTACCGAGAAAGACCGGCTTAAGCCCTGGGCAAAAAATTTCCGTGAGAAAACAGTGGCGCGGGAGATGGCAATGTGGAATGATCCCGCCGCAGCTGTACGCTTTGGATTATTCAGCGGGGCAATTTGGATGTTTGCCATTGGTATATTTATACTGCTTGGTTTTTTAATCGGGTTCAAATTTTCATGGCTGATTTTTATTTTTGCCACGGCATTTCAGCTTTTGGTTCAGGGTGTTATGAGCAAGCGATGAACATAATAAGGATTCTTTGTTTAGCATCGCTCATTATTATTTTATTTTCATGCAGCAATAAAAATGCCGATAAAGATATAAACCCGGAAAATACTGCTAAAAATAATAATGAGGCATCTTCTCAACCAACACCTAAAGTTGAAATGATATATCCTATGGAATACTATAAAAATGAAATTACTAAATATCAGGATAATTATTATGGATTTAAGGACATTTCAATGGAAATAACCGACCTTATGAACATATCTTCAATTACGAAAGTAGACAATGTAATCCCCGATTATTTAACATTTTTGGTAATATGGTTTAATCAAAAAGGATATATTTATTATTTATATGCCTTTAATGACGAACAAAAAATAGCAAATAATTATTATTGCGGACAATTTGTCTCATTTGAAAATTATAAGTTATTAATGGAAAAATTAAGCGGAACAATATCGGAATATGGCGCTATTTCGATAGGTGATTTTAATAATAACGGCATTAATGAAATTGTATTGTATACACACTATCCCCATATCGGTAATGTGTTTTGTGTTTATGAATACAATGTTACGGAAAAAACACTGGAAGAAATATGTCTGGTGCCCGTATTTATCAATACAGGGAATCCGTTCCCTTCGGTTGAATATGTCGGAAATGGGTTTAAAATACTTGAAGTTTTGGACGATAAATTAATGGAATATGCATGGAATAATTATGTATGGAATAGTGAACAGCATAAATATATAAAACAATGATTAAAAATGTTAATTTATGATGTTTAATTATGGTATATTATTTAATATGGAAGATTATACAGATAAATGTAAAAAGAATTTGCTCAAGTATAGTATAGAAAAAGAAAATTATGAAATAGCAATAAATGAATAGTATTTTAATAATGAAGTTATCGACAATAATGAATTTACCGATATAAATATTTCAAGACCTTCATGTGAACTTTGTGAACATGAAGATTTGAGATGGCAATTTGTCATATTTAATATAAATAACAACAATCAATTAAAAGTAGGATCATCATGTATAAAGCAATTTAACATTGCCTTATTGGAAAAAGACGGCAGAAAAATATACGGAAAAGACAGGAATTCCAAAATAAACAAGTTAATAGATTTATCCCGTATAAGCTCGTCAAATAAAATAACTTTTCAGTTATTAAATGAATTATGTAAAATTAACAGGGATTTGGAACAAAATAATATGTTCATTGAATGTTGGACGCAATTAAAAGTAAACGGAACAATAGAGCCAAGATTAGCCTTATTTCTAATCAATAATTTTATTGAAAGCAACATAGATTATTCAAAATTAGACATGAGAATAGATGTTAAAAGAAAGAAGTGCAAAGACCAAATTAGCAAAATAAGTAAGAATAGTTATGCTCTTATTAGATTATTATTAAATGAAACTTAAAAGCCATTGATTAAATACTAAAATATAGAATATAATAAAGGTAATAGAAATATGTGGATATTTCAAATAAGGAGAAAATATGCTCAACCCAAAGGTAATTGGATTTTTCCTTCTCTTTGTTTTTGTGTTTATCTTGCTAACTGGAGGAATTAGTCTTCTCAAGAGCAATAATAATTACCCACCAGATATTAAGACAAGAATTGAAGGGAAAAACAGTGTCCGGTACAAAGAAATGCGGAAATCAATAGTTAATATTTTTATTAGTCTACCTTTCGGGGTTGTTGGTTTCATATTGTTAAAAAAACGCGATTAAGCTAATGGCATTTTTAGGTTTTATGGTCAGTTCTGTTTATAGTGATTGTAATTCATGATATAAAATATAGTGTAATAAACCAGCCAAACCGCCCCATCTCACCCAAACACCCCCTCCAGAAAACCAACAATCCCCTCTTCGGCATTGGAGCCGTAAATAAAGTCCGCCGCATTACGGACTTTTTCTTTGGCGCTGGAGGGGGCCGCCGAAAAACCCGAGACGCTGAACATCGGCAGATCGTTTTCTTCATCACCAAAGGCGATGACCTCGTGCGGTTTAAGGCCACGGCAATCCATAACGGTTTTCAGGCCCTCGCCTTTGGACACTCCGGCGTTCATTATTTCCAGAAAAGTGGGATAGGTGCGGGCCATGTAAATACGACTGCCAAAACGGTCGAGCATTTTTGCGCGGATTTCGTCATGCAGCGCAGAGTCAACGATAAACATCGCTTTCATGACGCCCTGCAATCCCGGCGTGGAAATCGTCACTTTCAGGTCAGCCACCATCGGCTTTATACCGGTATGCTCATAGTACATTTCCGCTTCCGGCCCTTGCTTTTCAATAAACAGCGCCTCCCAGCAATTTTTCTCAAGCCCGAGCGCCGCGTTACTCTGCGGGGAAAAAAACACCTGAAAATGAATGTTCATACTGCGGGCCACATCAATGCCGTAATCAACCACATCAAGGTCCAGTAAATTGGAACTGATTAGTTTTACATCGGGCACTTCCGCGACTTCCGCCCCGTTAAAAAACACCATCGGCCCCTGCGCGCCAATCGCGCTGTAGTAACGCCGCGATGATTCAATCGCCCTGCCCGTGCAGAATATCACCTGCATTCCTTTTGAGATAAGCCGTTTCAGGCATTGCGCCGTTCTGTCGCCCAAACGGGTATCGGGCAGCAGGGTAGTGCCGTCAAGGTCAAGCGCCAGGGCTTTTATCGTTGAAGGCTCAATTTTTTTGTGCATGGGTAAAGTGTAACGAAAAGGGGGGAGGGAATCGAGCCCCCGTCCAGTAATTGCGTCAGTAGGGTGTTGGTGAACAAATGCGCGCCATCATTCTTCCCTTGACAAATCCCCAAAAATGCAATAATCTGCAAATGTGGGAGTGAATAGCCCGTAGAAATATATGGAATACGTAACAAACGAACTTATTAATCTTTTTAATTTTCTCTTGCCAGGATTTATCACTTCGTTTTTATTTTATTCTTTGACATCATTTCCCAAAAAGTCAGAGTTTGAGATGGTAGTTATGGCCTTGATATATACTGTAATTATCAATTCAATTGTAGAGGGATTAAGTTCGATATTATTTTCTATCGGAAAAAGTGTCTTCTCTATGACCGAATGGACATCAACTGCCAAAGTCCTATGGTCTGTTTTCTTCGCATTATTATTTGGCCTCTTGCTGTCGTTTTTATATAACAACGATCTACTGCATAAACTTTTGAGAAAACTTAAAATTACCAATCAGACTTCTTATCCAACAGAATGGTATGGTCAATTTTCTGAAACACGTTCATACGTTGTTTTACACTTCACTGACAGAAGAAGAATCATGGGCTGGCCAGTAGAGTGGCCATCTTCACCCAAAAATGGACATTTTGTTCTGGAAGATGCCGTATGGCTTGATGAAATTGATGGAAAAACCCAGGAAATAGAATTACCTAATGTTAAAAAAATAATGCTTGATGCAACTGATATTGATATGGTAGAATTTATAAAACCAACGGAGGTTAAGAATGAATCGTAAATTACCGCAGCCCCTGCCTACGCTTACCGAAGGCAGGAATCCCAGTATAATAACCCATGTTCAAGATGGGCGAAATCCAAGTCTTTCTAGTCCGCAGGTAACTGTTATTCGCCCATCGCCTCCTCCCCCGCCTCCTGCACCTCCTGTTGTAAAGAAGTAAATATTCATCGGTAAGCAAAGGGTGACATATACCAATTTCCTGCTATTTCCCCGTCAACCCCTTTCAGAAATGTATGCCTAAAAATTTTCTTTGGGGTCCTGTCGGGAAAAAAAATTACCGTGCCGCCTTACGTCGTCACGGCAATTTCGTTTTTTAAGGAAGCCGCTTTCGCGGCATCTCCAAACCCCTCAAGTATTTTATTGGGCATACATTTCTGCATTTACTCATCTGTACGTTGCCATTTCCCCCCCTAAAAAGCCCTTGCGCCTGTCGCCGTGAGTGTAGTAAAATAATCCCAATGATTCGAGATTTCGCCCATTATAATCAAAATTCGCAAAATGCAAGCTTAAAATTGCCGCAGGCAATTTTAAGCACGAGTCGCAATCAGGCAATCAGGCAATCAGGCAATCAGGCAATCAGGCAATCAGGCAATCAGGCAATCAGGCAATTATACACATAACCGTCTAAACCGTGTCAACTATCTGACAGCATATATTCCCCCAAAGATTAGATTGTTTTACGGGTTACTATCAGCTTTGACTCTTATTGCAGGCATGGGCATATATCTATTATTTAGAAATATAAATAATATGATGCTTTTTGCATGGATACCAAAACCCGAATTTCTTCAATCAAATTTTATACTATTAAACTCATCAACATTTACCAATATATTAAAATATAACTTGCCTGATATGCTGTGGTTCGTATCAGCAATTCTATTTCTCAGATTTATCTGGTTTTATAAATATAAAGAGCAAATAGTTTATATTATCTGTTTTTATGCAATTGGACTTATTTTTGAAATAAGCCAATTATCGGAAAAAATTCCCGGTACATTTGATCGGCTTGATTTAATTTTCTTGTGTATAGGCGCTTTCGTAGAAGGCTTACTATATAAAAAATTCATTATAAGGAGATATGTATGAGAGAAAAATGGACACCGCACATTATTGCGGTAAACGCTCTTGTTGTTTTTATTGTACTGGGGTTGGCTTGTGCAAGCGCACCGGAGGGAACCGTTGCGCAGGAAGTCCGGCAGGACAATAACGAAAAGGATTTTGAGTTTGATTGGGATGGATATGGAAAAGGCAATATAGTAATTACCAAATACATCGGTTCAAAAAAAGAAGTCCATATTCCTGCCAGCATACAAAATAATCCAGTTACCAGTATCGGACGGGGCTATGGGAGGACATATCAACCTTTTAAAGATTGCAAAAGTATTACCAGCGTAACCATACCCGATAGCGTAACCATAATTGGAGATCGCGCTTTTGAGGGTTGTACCAGTCTTACCAGCATAAACATACCCGATAGCGTTACCAGCATTGATTTTTATGCTTTTCATGAAACGGCATGGTTAAATAACCAACCAGAAGGTGTAGTGTATATAGATAAATGGGCATACACATACAAAGGCACTATGCCCGCAAATACTAAAATAACATTACTTGATGGTACAAAAGGAATTGCTGGTGGTGCTTTTAGGGGAGATAATTGCAACAACCTTACCAGTGTAACCATACCTGCCAGTGTTATCTCCATAGGGGATCACGCTTTTATGAACTTCAACTACAACCTTACCAGCGTAACATTTCAAGGAAAGAATACTATTGTTAATGATGGATTCTTTGGTAACTTGCGCCAAAAATACCTTGCCGGAGGCCCAGGAACGTATATCGTAACAGAAAAACATTCTGTCTCCGATGTTGGCGACGATGTTATCGGCCAGCCAAAGGTATGGACAAAGAAGTAGATGGGTAGGTCATTCACCACGGCGTATAGTAACGTACCAGTGCCAGGCACGCCCGCAACGGGCAACGCACCAGTGTCAGGCACGAATCCGCTCGTATGAGTGGACAACGCAAACAGGAACGGAAAGAAAAGGAGCAAATCATGGCAAGACCCAAAAAAACCACCACCAAAAAGGCAACGACAAAAAAGGCAACCGCAAAAGCAAAGCCGAAGGCTACAACCCCCAAAGCACAATCAAAAGACGCAATCATTAAAATGTTAAAAGGCACGTCAACCAAAAGACCCCCGAACAATCCTGATATGCCGCAGGACATCATCGACTCACTGAACCATGATTTGAACGTAATCAAAGAATTACTGGACTCATTCTCACAACACTTGCGGGCATTAGACCGCATGAGGCTCAACGGTGTCGGCATAAAAAAACTCGGCTTCATCGAACGGGCGTATGAATTGGCTCTGGAAAACGGCGAGTTCCTGCCGCATTACCTCACCCTTGAACGGTTTGGAACGGACATTCAATACTTCATGGACTTCCGCAGTTTAACCGACCTGGTAACGCAGATAAGGGAAAAACTGTGGAACATCACGATACAATCCGCCGACATCGCCTACACGGACGCGCTCGAATTCTACGCCTCCGTGCGTGAAGCCGCCAAACGCCGGGTAGATGCCGCTGAAACAATGCACAACGCATTGTCAATCTTTTTCAAACACCACCGCGGCGAAACCGAACAACCAACCGAAAAGCAGGAATTGCGTGATGCGAAATCGCTTATTCATGGCAAGCATGACGGCAAAATCGTCATCGAAAACATCAGACCAAAACTGACGGGCGGCAAACGTAAAATCGTAGATGAAACTTTCAGAGATACGGCAAAGTTCAAAGACGACATTGAAGGCGAAGTAACCGAATAAATAACAAATGTAGGCTGTCCACCACAAAAAAGGGGTAAATTGGCAAATTTACCCCTTTTTGCCCTTTTTTAGCCAAATTTGAGCGTTTTTTACCCCTCAATTCAAGTTGATACCCTCGACATTTCATGTTGATACCCTCGACGTTGTACCTTAAACCCTCGTCATCGGACGTTTAACCCTCGACATTGTACCTCAAACCCTCGATGATTGACCTTAAACCTTCGGCGTTGTACCTGTAACCTTCAACGTTTAACCTCAAACCTTCAACGTTCTACTTTTTATATTCTCCTTCGTGTCCTTCTCTTACTTGGTGTTCTTAGTGTGAAATCCTTCCCGCATCGAAACCAAAACCATCGCTAACAGGGTGAGGACATACGGTATTGCAAGAATAAAATCCGCAGGAACATTCAGCAACCCCTGAGCGTAATTGGAAAAAGACTCCGCAAGGCCAAAGACAAAAGCCGCCGCCAGAATACCCAGCGGTTTGCGAGCGCCCAGAAAAATAACCACTAACGCAATCCAGCCCTTGCCCGCCGTCATGTTCGGAACAAATGCGCCCAGATTAAGGCTGAGGAATGAGCCGCCTATCCCGCAGAAAAAACCCGAAACCAGAAACGCGCTCCAGCGGTATGAGTCCGGTTGAAGACCCAAAGAGACAAGAGCCGTTGAATGTTTGTCGCAGGCCCGCAGACGGTAACCAAACGGAGTTTGGTAGATTACCAGCCATGAAACCACCAGCAGCAGCCAGCCCGCGTACACATAGACGCTATGGCCGGAAAACAACGCGCCGATAACCGGAACAGCATGGAGAAACGGAATAGTAACCAGCGACAAGCGGGAAATGCCGCCTAACGCACTGGTGTCGATGACAACAACGCCGCGTGTATTAAAAAAATGCTGAGAGAGAACAACCGTCAGGCCGCCCGCCAGCAGATTTGCCGCAAGCCCCGTGATAAATACATTGGAACGAAGGTTAAGCGTCGTGAAGGCAAGCAGCGCGGAAAGCGTCATCGCAGCAAAAATCGCCGCGAAAAGCCCCGCCGCAAAACTCCCCGTGTAATACACAGCGGCAATAGCGGAAAACGCCCCGGCAAGAAGCAGGCCCTCAAGGGCGATGTTTAACATTCCCGTCAATTCAGTAAACAGGCCGCCCGTCGCGGCAAACAGCAGAGGCGTCATAATCGTAACCGCGCTGTGCAGAACGGCAAGCAGGTTTCTCATCGCCCCTTCTCCTTGCCGCTCAACAAATGACGCATGACCAAACTGGTCGCCAGAAAGAAAATCACCGCCTGCACAATCGACGCAACTTCAAAAGTAATATCCGCGTTCTGCATAGCGATTTTCGCGCCGGAAGAAATCCACGCAAAGAAAAGGCTCGCCGGTATCACCGCCGGAGGATAAAACCCGGCGATAAGCGCCGCCGCCAGACCGTTCCACCCCAGCCCCGCGGAAAATTCTTTTATCGTTCCGTAATAGGTCCCGAAAATCGCCAGCCCTCCGGCAAGCCCGTACAGCGCGCCGCTGAAAAACATCGCCATAACCGTATTCAGTCGCGTGTTAATCCCGCCGTAGCGGGCAAAAATTTCATTAGCCCCCGCCATTCTGAATTCATAACCGCGTTTTGTCCGTTTCAAAAAAATATGCACGATAACGACCATCAACAAAGCGATTATCAACGCCGCGCTTAAATTCGAAGGCGGCAGAATCAGCGGCAGTCTGAGCCCGGCGGCGATTTTTCTGGTTGATTGCAAATTGGTTTCAGGGTCAAGGAACGGCCCGTTGACGCAATAATTAACCATCAGTATCAGCGCATTGGACAACAAAAAAGAAGTGATAAGCTCATTAGTATTCCAGTGCGCCTTACAAAAACCGGACAGAGCCGCCGCCCCCCCCGCGAAAAAAGCCCCCGCAAGCAGGGCGATTAACCCGCCCGCAACCCCCCAATGCGGCAGCGCCAACGCGGTAATGGTAGCGATAAAAGCCCCCGAATAAATCTGCCCCTCCCCCCCAAGATTCAAACTGCCCGTCCGCATAGCGACACTGACCCCCAGCCCGCCGAGC
>Ga0268262_10003383_pt1 | contig 17338 bp, 11 predicted proteins | sample TergutNc150P3_FD_190354 | JGI IMG/M metagenome (GOLD analysis project Ga0268262, IMG submission 190354) | Nasutitermes corniger P3 segment gut microbial community from laboratory colony in Florida, USA - Nc150 P3 (SPAdes) (version 2) | ecosystem: Host-associated > Arthropoda: Insects >... | reverse complement strand
CCGTTAAGGACTGTAGATGGGTAAATCCCCATCGCTCCGGCATCACGGCGCACGCCGGCACCCGAAGGGTGTTAGATGAGAAAAGCGATATACCGCAAGCCCCGGTAAAATCCACTGTATGAAAAACAAAAATAAACGAAATAAGAAAACAGAGAAGAGTTTCGTCACGGAGTACCGGAGATGTCCAGGAAGATTTTTTTACCACGGAATTCACGGAGGAAAAGAAAGCGAAAAACGATGAACAGGGAACTATGCGAGTTACCTTGCCATTTACGGATTCCTGCTGACTGCATACGGCTGCGGGAGGAGTAAGAATCTGGACGGTAAACTTCATACCCACGCTGAAGATAGTACCGCCTTTTGAAAGGTATTACAAGCCAAAAAAGGCGGGAAGATGACAAAAATAGGGGATTTGTCAGAAAGAAGATAGAATCAATGAAACCCGGGGCTGTCCAGGAAGATTTTTTTACCACGGAGTACTGCTGTTCGTTGGACAGCCTGGAGTTTCACGGAGAAATGAGGATTATCTTATCAAAACTCCGTGGTACTCCGGTGGTTAAATTCTTGCTTTCTGGACAGTCCCAGTACCCCGTGGTAAAAAATTCTTCCGGCTTGTTTTTCAACTCTCCTGCGGTTCTGGCCCTTACGCTTCCTAATTTGGTTGAAAAACAGGGAATCATTCCCTTTTTCCGGATATGTTCACAATTCTCAACGGGAGAAAATGACAAAATAACGGCTTGACTGGGAGCCAAAAACACCCTATAATAAGGCCAATATTTTATTTTGGAGGAGTAACTATGAAAAAAGCACAAATGACGTCTTTGATACTCTGCGCGGCGCTTATGACGCTGGTTGGTTCTTTTGCGTGGGCAAAGGTCACCGTTTTTGATTCAAAAACGCTTAAATGGACCTGGACCGTTAACGGCGATGAGGATAATGGCGGATCGTCCACCATTACCATGAAAGAAGAAGCGGTGGCGAAGGGTGTGACCGGCTACAGTTTTTCCGGCGCCATAACCAACAAGTACGAGTATGGTTTTGTCAATGTTAAAGTAACCCCTGATGAGGCGACGCTGGATAAACTTAAAACCTGCACCGGCCTTGCGTTCAAAGTTCTGGGCGATGGCGATGACTATGCGGTAAAAATCATCACATCAGACGTAAAGGATTATGCGTATTATGAGTACCGTTTTTCTACGGTAAAAGGTCAGCCCATAACGGTCGTAGTGCCGATAGAGTTCCTGATGCAGCCTTCCTGGGGGAAAGCGGTAGGGGCGTCGGTTAATACGCAGTTGGCCCAGTTAATAGAATTCCAGACTACCCGCAACGGCAGCCCCGGTCCCTTTGAATTTAAATTGTGGGATGTCAAGCTGTATACCGGCGGCGTTCCCGCGCTGAGTTCCGCCGAAAAGAAAGCCAATGATAAAGCGGTAAAAGACGCGGCGGAGGCTGAGGCGAAGATAGCAAAGCCGGTTGGCGGTGAATTAACCGATGTTGTATGGAATGTTGTTGACAATTTTGAATACGCGGACGGCTATATGGTCTATTTTGCCGATCCCCGTTTAATGAATGGAAACAAGATTAGCAAAGGGGAAACCTATACCTTTAAATTCACCTGTACCGCAAGCCGCGATCTGGAAGCTGAAATGAGGATTTATCTGGTAGATCATACTTCGGCGGCGGGGTGGCATACTGAACTTTGTCCGCAGGTAATTGTTCCCGGCTCACAGCTTAAAGCGGGCGTGCCGTTCTCCGCGGAAATAACATTTAGCACAACCAAAAACGCGACCAGCGCAAAACTTGACGCAAATTTAATGGGAATGGAAACAAAAGGCGCGGGAAGTAAAGGTTCAAAAGGTTCCGGTAAACAAAAAGCGTTTACCATTACTTTTAGTGAATTTGTTTTTACCAAGAACTAGAGTATAAGCTGGGGCTGTCCGGGAAGAATTTTTTACCGCGGAGGACACGGAGTTACACGGAGGAATGAAGATTATCGTATCAAAACTCCGTGTAACTCCGTGGTTAATTCTTGCTTCCTGAACACCCCCGGCTCCAGTATGTAGTGAACTTTAAGAATAAATAATAGTAGTGAGGGCTGCGGATGAAGAAGTTTTTGCTGTGTCTGTTCTTGCCTGTCCTGCTGGCAGTATCCTGCCCTTCATCGCCTGTTGCGCAGAAGAAGGGGGGGGTAGACCTTTCCTACGCCCCCGCCGTCCCCGATACCGAAAATAATTACGCTCCGGAGCCAATGTCTGAAAAAACAGCTTTCGATTATTTCAGGGATGAAAAAATCCTGGTCGGCTGGAATATCGGAAACACGCTGGATGCCTATGTGAATGGGCGGGCGCGCGAGACAGGCTGGGGCAACCCCAAAATAAACCAGGAACTGCTTAACGGAGTCAAACAAGCCGGTTTTGATCTGGTCCGCGTCCCCATCACCTGGATGGGGTACATCGGCCCCGCGCCGGATTATCATATCAATAAAGATTATCTGGAGCGCGTCGCCGAAGTGGCGCAAATGGCGCATAATGCCGGCCTCAAGGCGATCATCAACCTGCACCACGACGGTTCAACCGAAGGCGTCGGCAAGGACAACGGCTGGCTTTCAATTAACAAAGCCCGCGCAAGCACGGAAGGCTATGACGAAGTAACCAATAAATTTGTGCGTGTATGGAAACAGATAGCGGTATATTTCAAAAATTACGGCGACTGGCTGATATTTGAATCAATGAACGAGATTCATGACGGCAACTGGGGCAACGGAAGCGTACAGGGTCCGCAATCCGACATTATAAATGACTGGAACCGTCTTTTTACGGAAGTAGTGCGGGGAACCGGCGCCAATAACGCGGTTCGTTATGTGGTGATACCCGGCTACTGTACCAAGCCCAGGCACACGCTGGCGAATTATTTTTGGCTGCCGCCGGACAGCGCTCCCAACCGGCAGATCGTCACCTTTCATTACTATGATCCGTATGAATTCGGCATTGCCGGCACGCGCTCGGAATGGGGTTCGGCGTCGGATAAAAGCAAAGTGGGCAATGATTTTGCCCCCTTTAAGTCAAAGTATATCGACGACCATATTCCGGTAATCATCGGCGAGGCCGGCGCGGTGCGGCAGCTGTATGACGCGGACAAGGCAAAAGAAGACAAGGCGCGGAAGGACCGGCTTGATTATCTTTCATGGGTATTCGGCAAAGCCAAAGAAAACAACCTGGTTCCCATCTACTGGGATAACGGGGTTTTCATTGGCAATGGGGAAAAATTCGGCCTCTTTGACCGCAATAACGGCCGGCCAAATTCAGCGGAAAGCGAGGCCTGTATCAAGGCGATGACAGGAGCGGTTAAATAAAAGGTCTTTATGAATACCGGTATCGGCAGAGCAATAATTAAAAAACTCCGTTTGTCAATAAAGACGCCGGCAATAATCATAGGGGCGCTTGCCGCGCTGGTGATCGTGTATTTTGCGCTGAACGGGACGGCGGCGCAGGATTTTTCCGCAAAATACCGGGGGGTGGATTTAAGCGGGGTTTCTATCGGCAGAACCAATACCTATACCCGCTACCGCGAGCGTTATGCGCATATTCCGCCCGGCGCCGCGGATATTCCCCTGGATATTTTTTCCTGGAAAAACGCGGACGGCGTTTCCCCGCTTGCTAATTTCGCGGGCGCGGGGCGGGTTCTGCGGACTGAAGAAGAAAGTTTTATTGAGTACGCGGTTCATATTGAAAAAGCCGGCCTGTACAATGTGTATATAGAATATTATCCCCTTCCTTCGCGGGGTATCGCTATTGAGCGTTCTTTCAAAATAAACGGAGAGACTCCCTTTTTGGGCGCCGACCGGCTGAGCTTTCAGCGGGTCTGGGGGGACGCCAACGATGTGCGCCATGACAATCAGGGCAACGAGATTCGTCCCGCGCAGGTGGAAAAGCCCCGCTGGGAAGCCGCTTTTTTCCGCGACTCGCTGGGCTACACTACCGAGCCCTACGAATTTTATCTGAACGCGGGGGATAATATTATCCGGTTTGAGGGCATAAATGAGCCGGTGGCAATCCGGTCGCTCTGCCTGAAACCCCCTGTTCCCGCTGAAAATTACCGGCGGTATGCGGCGGCAATAGATACGAACCTGTATCGTAATACGGTTTCCGGTTTTTTGTTCAAGATACAGGGTGAACACGCCCTGTACCGTTCCGATCCGTCGTTATACGCCATTTATGACCGTTCTTCCGGCGCGACGGAGCCGCCCAGCGTGGCAAAAATAAAACTCAACATGATCGGCGGACAGAGTTGGCGTGTCGCCGGACAGTGGATTGAATGGGAGTTCTTTGTGCCTGAAAGCGGCATGTACCGCTTTACCGTCAAGGGCCGCCAGAATTACAACCGCGGTTTTGTATCAAACCGTATGGTGATGATAGACGGGCAGGTGCCCTGCGCGGAACTTGCCGCCGTGCCGTTTACCTACAGCAACAAATGGAAACTGGCGACATTCCGCGACGATCAGGGAGATATGCTGTTTCCGCTGGAACGCGGCCAGCATAGTTTACGGCTGCAGGCGGCTATGGGCGGCATGGGCGAAATGTTAAGCGTCATGGAAGAAAGCATATTCCGCCTGAACGGAATTTACCGCAAGATACTGGTGCTGACCGGCACGGAGCCGGACATTTACCGTGATTACCGCGTGGATGTAGTGTACCCCGAAATTATCACGGCAATGGCGCTGGAAAGCAAAATCCTCTATAAATTGGTTGATGATTTAACCGCCTATTCCGGCGAGCGTAGCGCCCAGGCGGCGACTTCTTTGACGCTGGCCCGCCAACTGGAACTGTTTGTCAGGCGGCCCGATAAAATTCCTCGAACCATGGTTAACTTTAAATTCAATATCAGCGCCCTGGGCGACAGCCTTTTGGCCCTTGCCCAGTCCCAGCTTGATGTTGATTACATTGTGATCAGCGCCGCCGACGCGAAGCTGCCCCCGATTAGGGAAAATTTCTTCGTTGCCGCTTCTCACGAGATACGCTCCTTTCTGGTTTCATTTTTTGTGGATTACAATAACCTCGGCGACGTGTACCGCAAGAGCGCCAATGTTGTCGAGGTGTGGATGCTTGCCGGGCGCGATCAAAGCACGATTCTCAAAGGGATGATTGATGATACCTTTACCCCGCAGACGGGGATCAAGGTCAACGTAAAACTGGTAGCCCCCGACGCGGTGATGCCGGCGGTAGTCGCCGGTACGGGGCCGGACGCGGCGCTCACCGTGCCGCAGGTTGATCCGGTGAATTATGCCGTCCGTCACGCCGCCGTTGACATTTCAAAATTACCGGGTTACGAGGAACTGACGCGGGAGTTTGATTCCAGCGTCATCATTCCGTTCCGCTACGCGGGCGGCGTGTACGGCCTTCCGGAAACCCAATACTTCCACGTCATGTTTTACCGCAAGGATATTTTTGAGGAACTGGGCATTGAGGTTCCCGATACCTGGGACGAACTGATCAGCATTTTGCCCATTATTCAAAAGAACAATATGAACGTGGGAATACCCTCGGTGGCGACGACCGAACAGATCAACATCGATTTTTCCAATTTCCTGGCGCATCTGTACCAGCGCAAGGGCAGTTTATATAACGAGGACGGCTCCCGCACCATGCTGGCCGGCGAGACGGCCATTGAGGCCTTTGATGTCTACACGAAATTTTTTACCCATTATAAAACGCCGATAGTGTTTAACTTTTTAAACCGTTTCCGTACCGGCGAGATGCCCCTTGCTTTTGCCGATTACACCAACTTTAACACGCTGGAAGTTTTTGCGCCGGAACTGCGCGGCCTGTGGGGATTTGCCCGCATGCCCGGCCTGCGCAAAGCGGACGGCAGCGTTGACCGCTCGGTGCCGACAGGAACCCTCGCGTCGATGATTTTTTCCAACGCGAAGAATCCCGAGCTTGCCTGGGAATTTTTGAAGTGGTGGGTCAGCGCCGATACCCAGCTCCGCTTTGGCCGGGAACTTGAAAGCGTCATGGGCGCGGCGGCGCGGTATCCCACGGCGAATTATGACGCGTTTACCCGGCTTTCCTGGGGATCGGAGCAAATGGCCGTGCTGAAGGAACAGCGTTCCTGGACGGTGGGAACGCCGGAAGTGCCGGGCGGTTACTATGTGAGCCGCCATATCACCAACGCGGTGCGCCGCATACTGAACAAGGGCGAAGATACGCGGGAAACTCTGCTGGATTACAGCATAACGATAAATGACGAATTGCTGAAAAAACGCAAGGAATTTGGTCTGGAGTAGGGGAAGGAGTGGTATGAGTTTAGCGCGGTATACGGCAAAAAAGAAAGCGGCTTTCTCGCGGCTGATAAAGGAAATAATAAACAGCCGCGTGTGCTACTTTTTCCTTGCCCCTTACGCGGTGGTTTTCGCCCTGTTCTTTATCGCGCCGCTGGTGGTTTCGGTATTTTACAGTTTTACCTATTTTAACATTCTGGAACCGCCCAAATTTATCGGCCTGCGCAATTACATCAATCTTTTGCTGGGCGATGACGTGTTCCTCAAGGCGATGAAGAATACCTTTATCATGGCGGCGATAACCGGCCCCATTGGTTATATCTTTTCTTTCCTGTTCGCGTGGTTTATCAATGAACTGCCCCGCTATATCCGCGCCCTGGTAACGCTGATATTTTACGCGCCCTCAATTTCAGGCGCGGTGTATATGATCTGGGCGATTATTTTCTCAGGCGACGCTTACGGTTACATTAACGGGCTTTTGATGCATTTGGGAATTTTGTCCGAGCCGAAACTCTGGCTGACCGATCCCAGGTACATGATGCCGGTTATGTTAATCGTCATTCTATGGATGAGTTTGGGAACGGGATTTCTGGCTTTTATAGCGGGTTTAAGCACCATCGACGTAACGCTCTACGAAGCGGGACTGGTGGACGGCATAAGAAACCGCTGGCAGGAACTGTGGTACATTACCCTGCCCAATATGAAGGGAATGTTGATGTTCGGCGCGGTCATGGCGATTACCCAGTCCTTCGGCGTCGCCGATGTTACCGTGGCCCTGGCGGGATTCCCCAGCACCGATTACGCGGTGCATACGGTGGTGAATCATCTGGTTGATTACGGTTCTATTCGCTTTGAGATGGGTTATGCGTCAGCCATCGCGACCCTGCTGTTTTTAACCATGATTATCTGTAATACGCTGGTGCAAAAATTATTGCGCCGCGTGGGGACGTGAGGATAGGGTATGGCGGTAAAACCGGCGAAGAAAACAAAAAAACTGGTGGGCGGCAGAAGGCTCAACCGCTCCTACGGCGGCGACGCGTTTATTTTCTTCATTCTGACGGTTTTCGGCCTGTTCTTTGCCTACCCCCTGGTGTACGCCATCAATAACGCGTTCAAACCCCTCAATGAAATTTTCCTGTTTCCGCCCAAACTGTGGGTGCGCCAGCCCACGATGAATAACTTCCAGGATCTGTTTATCATTATGAGCAAATCCTGGGTTACCTTTTCCCGCTATATTTTTAACACGGTGCTGATCACCGCCGTGGGAACAGGCGGCCTCATTATCGTGGCCTCAATGGGGGCCTTTGTGGTGTCCAAATACCGCTTCCCCGGCGCGAAGCTGTTTTTTAACGTGGTCATTGTCACCCTGATGTTCTCCGGTTATGTTACGGCGATTCCCAACTACCTGGTGATGACCAAACTCGGCTGGGTGGATACCTACCTTTCCGTTATCGTGCCGGCGTTCGCCATGCCGATGGGTTTCTTCCTGCTCAAGCAGTTTATTGACACCATTCCCAATACGCTGCTGGAAGCGGCAAAGGTTGACGGCGCGAAAGAGTGGCGTATTTTTGTCGTGATAATTCTTCCCATGGTAAAGCCCGCGTGGCTGACCGTGATGATTTTTTCCGTACAGAGTCTGTGGAACGCCCGCGCTTCCAACTTTATCTATTCGGAGCAGCTTAAAACCCTGCCCTACGCGCTCTCACAGATCATTTCAGGCGGCATAGCCCGCGCCGGAGTAGGGGCGGCGGTAACGCTCTTCGTCATGATCGTGCCGCTGGTGATGTTCATCTTTGCGCAGAGCAACATTCTGCAGACGATGGCAAGTTCGGGGATAAAAGAATGAAAAGAGAATTAATTAAGAATTTAACCACGGAGTTACACGGAGTTTCACGGAGGAAGAAAATATTACATATCAAAACTCCGTGTTACTCCGTGTTACTCCGTGGTTTTCTTTTCTTTATGATTTGTTTCTTCCCTCAGTCTTCCCTGTTATTCGCCGCGCCCACCAATTACACCTACAACTATGATTTCTGGTTTGAGCAAGTTGCCTCTCCCGACGCCTATTATGTTGGCGCGTATATATTGGGCGCGAGTCTGGGCATCGGCCATTTCCGCGATCCCCAGGGGCTGTTTGTCCGGGATAACCGCATTTACATCTGCGATTCGGGCAACAACCGGATAGTTCTGCTGGCTTATGAAAACGGGGAACACCGGCTGGTCTCAACGGTAGATTCGGTGACGATTAACGGCGAGAAGAGTCCCTTTAATTATCCTATGGATATTTTTGAAAGCAGGGACGGCTTTTTGTACATTGCCGATACCAACAACCACCGCATACTCAAGCTGGACCGGAACTGGAATTATATTACTTCCGTGTTGAAGCCCGATGACGAAAGTATTGACGAAAAGGCGGAATTTTTGCCGCTGAAGCTGGCCGTTGATTTTGCCAACCGCCTCTTTGTGCAGGCCCGGAATATCAACAAGGGCCTCATGGAATTTGACAGCCGGGGACAATTTTCCGGTTACATGGGGGCGAACAAGGTACAGGTTAATATTATTGACTATGTATGGAAACTCCTCGCCACTCAGGCGCAAAAAGAGCGGATGGAACTCTTTATCCCCACCGAATACAGCAACCTCTGCCTTGACCGGGACGGCTTTATATATGTCACCAACGCGAGCGGGCAAACGTACCCGGTACGGCGGCTCAACGCCATGGGGCAGGATATTTTGATTCGTAACGGCTATGAGGATCCGGTCGGCGATCTGGCGTACGGCAACGCGGGAGGCATAGTCGGCCCTTCAAGGTTTATTGATGTGGCGGCTATGGATAACGAATCCTATGCCTGCTTTGACCGTGTGCGGGGGCGGATTTTTATGTACGATTTTCAGGGGAATCTGTTATACGCTTTTGGCGGCCTGGGCAACCGCGAGGGATGTTTCCTGAAGCCTGTCGCCCTTAACCAGATGGGCCATTCCCTGTATGCCCTGGATTCCGGCACCACCGCCCTGACCCGCTTTGATATGACCGGTTACGGGGAAAAGATAAACAGGGCCCTGGACGAATACCAGGCGGGCCGTTACGAATCTTCCGCGGAAGTGTGGGAAGAAGTGCTCAAGATGAACGGCAATTACGACCTTGCCTATATCGGCATAGGCCGGGCGGCGCTGCGGCAGGGTGAGTACCAAAAGGCGATGAAGTATTACAAACTCAAGCACTTCCGTGAAGGTTACGGCAAGGCTTTTCAGTTATACCGCAAGCAATTCATGGAAGAAAACCTTTGGAAAATACTGCTGGTTTTGGCGGTCATTTTGCTGGCGCCGCCGCTCATTAAAACCGCCATAAAAATCAGCAGGGAGGTCAGGGAAGCATGATGAATTACCTGCCGGACAAAGCCTGGTGGCTGCGTCTGAAAACAACATTGCGCTATTCGCTGTATACCGCCGTTCATCCCCTTGACGGTTTTTGGGATTTAACCCACGAAAAACGCGGCTCGGTGGCGGCGGCAAATGTCATTGTCGCCCTGGCGGTGCTGGTTGAAATAATGCGCCTCACACTGACCAGTTTCCAGTTTGTTACGGTTAACATGGAGTATTTTAACGCGGTCATTGTCATGCTGCGGATACTCCTGCCGATTTTTCTGTGGGTGGTGGCGAACTGGAGCCTTACCACCCTGATGGACGGCAAAGGGCGGATGCCTGATATATACATGGCCATCGCCTACGCCCTTACCCCTTCGGTGATCATCAACGCCATCATGATCATACTCAGCCGGCTTATCACTTTTGATGAAGGGGCCGTTTACTGGGTGCTGGCGGGCTTTTCGGCGCTGTGGACGGGCATTCTTATACTTGCCGGCATGATGATGATACATGATTACAGCCTGACCAAAACGGTGCTTTCCAGCCTGCTCACCATTGTCGGCATGGGCGTGATGGTGTTTATTTTTGTGGTGTTTTTCAGCCTTATCAGCGACGCGGCGGCGTATTTTGTTTCCTTGTATAAGGAAATACTGTTCAGGGTATTGTAGGTGTTAGGAGTAACGGTGAAAAGAGTTTCAGGATTTTTTACCATTTTATTAATACTCTTTGTTTTTAACGCCTGCGGCAGACAGGCGTCAAAGGCGAGGACTGTTGTTCTCTATGAAAATGACGGAAGCACGGAAGAATGTATACTGGAAAATAAATTCCTGGAACTCCGTTTCCTGCCGCGGACCGCGGAAATAATACTCACGGACAAGGCAAGCGGCGTACAGTGGAGATCCAATCCGTTAAACGCCGCAAACGACCCGCTGGCCGATGAGGTTACCAAAGATTTCCTGAAGTCTCAGTTCTCCCTTGAATACGCCGATATCGCCGGCGTCGGCATGACTCTGTATTCAAGCCTCAACAGCGTGGCGTTGGGCGTTTATGATTATGTCCTGACGGACGACGCTCTTGAAGTGCGTTATTCAATCGGCGACATTCCCCGCAGTTATATTATTCCCCCGGCGGCGCCGGAACAAAGGATGTTAACATTCCTGGAAAAAATGGAAGATGACGAAAGGCGCCAGGTACAGGCCAGTTACCGGCTCTACGATATCAACAACCTGCGCGCAAGCGATGATAAAAACGCGCTTCTTGCCAATTATCCCGACCTGAGCCGGACAAAAATATATGTACTGCGCGATACTACCCAGGAATATATGAAAGAAATTATGGAAGAATTGTTCGCGCAGGCCGGTTATACCTACGATGACTTTTCTGAGGATTCTTCCAACTATACGGTATCATCAGGCGATGAAAAACCGGCGTTTAATGTAACGCTGCGCTATACCCTTGACGGGAAATCCCTGCTGCTCAATGTGCCTTTTGACAGAATAGCGTACCGTCCGGCGTATCCCATAACCCAGTTAAGCCTTCTGCCGTATATGGGGGCGGGAGGAACCGGCGACAAAGGTTACCTGCTTGTTCCCGACGGCAGCGGGGCGCTGATATACTTTAACAACGGCAGGCAGAATCAAATAGCGTATAACAACAATGTGTACGGCTGGGATGAGGCGATGCCCCGGCCCGGCGACGCGATAATCAATGACAACAAAGCCCCCTTCCCGGCTTTTGGCATACAGAAAAACGGGAACGCCCTTCTGTGCGTTATTGAGGAAGGCGCTTCCTATGCCGAAGTGCGGGCTGATGTATCGGGCCGCAACAGTTCCTGGAACAATGTGTATCCCCGCTTTACCGTAGTTCATGGCGCGATAATAGACATTTCAGGCCGTTCCGACCGGGCGGTATACCTGTACGAAAAAGGCCTGCCCGCGGGCGAGGGTATTACCCTGCGCTATACACTTTGCGCTTCGGACGGCTATGTAGGCATGGCAAAAGAATACCGTTCATGGCTTATGGACAGGTATCCGTCTTTGAGTGAACGGAAAGAAAACGGCGTGCCTGTCGCCATCGAGATTCCCGGCGCGGTGAACAAGACGCAGCACCGGCTTGGCATACCCTTTGATCTGCCTCTAAGGCTTACTTCCTATAAAGAGGCCGCGGGCATGATCGATAACTTTGCCCAATGGGGATGGAAAAACGCGCGGATAAAACTTTCAGGCTGGTTTAACCACAGTGTTGATCATTCCGTGCCGGGTAAGATTAAATTGATAGGCGAACTGGGCAGTAAAAAGGATTTTAAGAATCTGGTCTCCGCCGCGGAAAAAAACGGTTACGCGCTGTTTCCCGAAGCGGATTTTCTCTACATGAGGGACATCAAACTCTTTGACGGTTTCAACCTGTACCGCGACGCGGCCCGCTATATAAACCGCAAGCGGATAGAAAAATACCCCTACAGTTTTGTCTGGTTCGGCGAGCGCATTCGCTGGGGTAAACTCAGTTACCTTGCCCGCCCCGCCTACATGATGTCGCTGATAGATAAATTTACGCGCAAGGCCGCCCGGCTGGGCCTGCGTAACATTGCCTTCAGAAGCCTGGGGGCGAAACTTTCCGGCGACTACCATGAGAAGCGGCTGGTCAGCCGCGAGGCTTCAATGAAAATACGGCAGGAGAAACTGGCGGAGTTAAGCGGCGGGGGAGCCGGTATTCTGTTGAATACCGGTTACGCCTACGCGGTTCCCTGGGCCGGTTTTATAACCGACATGGCCATTGATGATCAGGGTTTCGGCATTACCGACGCTTCGGTTCCGTTTTACCCGATAGCGCTGCACGGGCTGGTTCCCTATACCGGACCGGCGATAAACCTTGCCGAAGATTACACCAAAAACCTGCTGAAAACCGTTGAAAGCGGGGCGGGGCTGTACTTCAGTTTTATGGCCGCGGAAACTTCTATTTTGCAGGAAACAAAATTCCGGCAATTTTACGCCAACGAGTACGATAAATGGTCGCCGGACGCCAATGCCCTGTACCAAAAGTTTACCGCCGATTTTACCGGCCTGTACGATCGGGCGATTGTCAATCATGCCATTATAGCGGAGGGACTGACGCTGACCGAATACGAAGGCGGAACCTGTGTTATGGTGAATTATGGCGACAGCGCCGCCCGTTATGACGGCGTTGTTATCAATGCGCGGGATTACGCGGTACTGCGGAGGGGTAACTAATGTATTTTATTAAAAAGAACGATAAATATTCCCTGACGCTTGAAGGCAAGAACGCCGTCGCCGGGTATCTGTTTATTCTGCCGTTCCTCATCGGCCTTCTGGCGTTTATGTTCCTGCCCATTCTGGAATCCCTGCGCATGGTATTCAGTGAAGTTAATATCGACCTGGTTAAAAACGGATTCTCCATGGACTTTTCCGGTATGGATAACATAAAGCGCGTTCTTATGATTGATCCGGAATTTAACCGGCTGCTGATCGAGGAAATCGGGCGCATGCTCCTGATAGTCCCCGCGGTCATTATTTTCAGCCTGTTTGTCGCCCTCATACTGAATCAGGAATTTAAGGCAAGGGGTTTTGTGCGGGCGATTTTCTTTCTGCCGGTAATCCTTTCTTCCGGCATTATGATTGGGCTTGAAACCAATAATACCCTTTTAAGCAGCATGGCGGAAATAATTAAAAGGGGCAATTTGATGAAGTCGTCAATTACCGGCGTGCTTGAGGATATACTCGTCGCCGAGGGCGCGGCGAGCGATTTTATGGCGTATATTTTCCGCATCATAAATCAAATTTACGATATAGCGATGGCGTCCGGCATACAGATCATTATTTTCCTTTCCGCCCTGCAAACGATTCCGCCCAGTATGTTTGAGGCCGCCAAAATTGAGGGGGCGACCGCCTGGGAGTGTTTCTGGAAAATTACCTTCCCCATGGTCAGCCCCCTGATACTGGTCAATGTTGTCTACAGCGTAGTGGATTATTTCATCAGAACCGATAACCGCGTCATGGAAAAAATAAGGGTAACCATGATGCAGCGTATGGAATACGGTTTTTCTACCGCTATGGCCTGGGTATATTTTCTTGCCGTTATTGTGATCATTGGCATCGCGATGGCGTTGATTTCCAGAAAGGTGTACTACTATGAATAACCATGAAAAAACCGGGGAATGGGGCAGTATATCCCGCTCATACTATATTCAAAAAACCGTTGTTGACATAGCGTATAAAATTTGCCGCGCGGTGCTGCTCTTTGGCCTGTGTTTCCTTATCGTGCAGCCGCTGTTGGACAAACTCAGCATCAGTTTTATGGAACAGCAGGATCTGTACGACAGTACGGTGGTAAGCATCCCCCGTCATTTTACGCTGGGGAATTACCGGCTGGCGGGCCAACTGCTTGAGTTTGGGCCCGCGCTGCTGCAAAGCGTGATTATCATACTGGTCAGCTCTCTTTTACAGGTCTCCGCGTGCACCCTGGCGGGCTACGGTTTTGCCCGTTATAAATTTCCGCTGAAAAATTTCTGGTTTATGTGCGTTATGCTGATTATCGTTGTGCCGCCCCAGACTATCATGGCTTCGCTCTACCTTAATTTTCGTTTCTTCGACATATTGGGCCTGCTGCGGCTGATAACGGGCGATCCGGCAAATCTGCTGGACAGCGCCGCCTGTTATTGGCTGCTTTCCGCCACGGGCATGGGCCTGAAAAGCGGCTTGTATATTTTTATGCTCAGGCAGTATTTCCGCGGTATGCCCAAAGAGCTTGAGGAAGCGGCATGGGTAGACGGCTGCGGCAGATTCAAGACCTTTATCAGAATAATGCTTCCCGACGCGACGCCCATGCTCACCTCCTGTTTGTTGTTTTCCTTTGTATGGCAGTGGACGGATTCTTTCTACTCGACATTGTTTTTAAGTAACTATAAAATGTTATCAGTGGGTTTGAGCGGGATTGCCGACCGGCTGGGCGCGTGGTGGACATCAATGAACAGCAGCGCGGGCGCCGTTTATACGGCGGCGCCGATGGGATACACTCAGGCGATAATCGCCACCGGTATGCTGATATGCCTTGCCCCGCTGGTGCTGTTGTACCTGGTGGCGCAAAAGGCCTTTGTTGAGTCCCTGAGCCAGACCGGTATAAAGATGTAGATTTCAATGCGAGGAGGTGTCCAGGAAGTATGAATTAACCACGGAGTACCACGGAGTTTTGATATGAAAATCTTTATTCCTCCGTGAAACTCCGTGTCCTCCGTGGTAAAAAATTCTTCCAGGACAACCCTCGTTTGAGATAAATATTATTTTTGAGGAGGCATAGAATGCTGAAAAGAACAATGATTATGGGCCTGGTCGCGCTGGCGCTCATTGCGGCGTTTCCCGTATGGGGCCAAAGCAAGGTGAATGTAAAGGGCATGGAGATTATTATTGGCAACTGGTGGGCGGATTATGACGTCAATACCAGAAAACCGCTGAATGATTACGAGGAAAAAATACTCGCCCAGCGTAAACAGCTGCTGAAAGAAAACGGCGTTACCATCAGGGAAAAAGCCCTTACCGACTGGAACGGAATGCAGCAGAAAGCGGTTATATCCACCATGTCCGGAAAGCCTGAAGCGCACGTTTTTTTACTGCAGCCGAACTGGGCTATGGCGATGAGGGCCCGCGGCCTGCTTGCCCCCTTAAACACCAGCAAGGCTGTTAATCTTAAAAGTCCGCAGCCTATCGGCAAAGGATATTTGCCGGTAGAATTTAATCAGCCTATTATTGATTCTTTTACTTTTGACGGTAAACCTTATGCCTTTTCGGTAGGCGTGAATCTGAACAATTTCCAGGCCTTGTTTTTTAACAAACGCCTGTTCAGGGAAGCGGGCCTTGATCCCAACCTCCCCTACGATATGCAAAAAGCGGGCACCTGGACCTGGGCCGCTTTCCTTGATATTTGTAAAAAACTGACACGGGATGTAAACAACGACGGCATTAAAGATACCTACGCCATGGCCAGGGACCTTTCTACGGAAATTCTGGACGCGATAATTTCCAGCAACGGCGCCACCTATGTTGACAAAGACCCCAAAACCGGAAAATTTGTCAATGCCACCGGCAGACCGGAATTTCTTGAAGCCCTGCAGTATGCCATCAGGCTGAATACCGAAGGCGTTCTGAAACCGAGGCCGGAAAACAGCAACTGGGATTGGTACAAATCCGAGTTTATTGACGGAAAGGTGGCGATGCGGATTGATGAGTCCTATATCGCCAACAGTGACGCTGTTGAGTTGAATAGAATGAAAGATGACTGGGGCATGGTGTTGTTTCCCAAGGGGCCGAAGTCTTCTACCTATCGCGTGTATAGCCGTGATAACCTGATGGTCATCCCCGCCACCTACAAGCCCGCGGATGTGGAGAAAATTTTATGGGCCGTGTCGCTGTGGTATACTCCCGCTGATGACGACTGGAAATCCGGGCAATACAACTATTTCCGTGATCCCCGCGCCGTTAATGAAACTCTGGCGCTTGTCCGCGATCCCAAAAACAACATGATAAAGTACTTTGCCTATATCAACGGTCTGGAACGCGGCGATATTGCCTGGGAGATGTGGTACCATGACGGCGAACCCGCCCAGTTGATAGAAAGAGTTTCCCAGGACTGGAACGCCAAGATAGCCGAAGCGAATAAGTAGAAGAATATAACCACGGAGTTACACGGAGTACCACGGAGTTTTGATATGATAATCTTTCTTCCTCCGTGTCCTCCGTGGTTAATTCTTACTTCTTACTTCTTGGACAACCCCAGGTAATCAGACAATGGAGAGATCATGAGTAGTATTATCGTAAACGGAAGCAGCCTGCCGAATATTCCCTGGGAAGATCGGCCCGCGTCAAGCAAACCTGAAAAGGAACTGATGTGGCGGTATTCGGGGAATCCGATTATACCCCGGAATTTAACCACCCATTCAAACAGTATTTTTAACAGCGCCGTTGTTCCGTTCAAGGGAGCGTTTGCGGGCGTGTTCCGCTGCGATGATACTGCGCGTCACATGGACATTCACGCGGGCAGAAGCAGGGACGGTGTCAAGTGGGACATTGAGGATACGCCGATTGAGTTTATCAAAACCGATCCTGAACTGCCCGATTCTGACTACAAGTACGATCCCCGCGTCATTTTTATCGAAGACCGTTATTACATAATGTGGTGTAACGGTTATTACGGCCCGGGTCTCGGCCTGGGTTATACGTTTGATTTTGAAAAATTTTATCAAATGGAAAACGTGGTCATGCCCTTCAACCGGAACGGCGCGCTTTTTCCGCGCAAAATCGGCAAAAATTACGCCATGTACAGCCGTCCCAGCGATTCAGGGCATACGCCGTTTGGCGATATTATTTACTCGGAAAGCCCCGATCTGGTGTACTGGGGCAGGCACCGCCATGTCATGTCACCGTCAGGCGGCTGGCAAAGCACCAAAGTAGGCGCGGGCCCCTGTCCCATCGAAACCGCCGAAGGCTGGCTGGTTTTCTACCATGGCGTTTTGACAAGCTGTAACGGCTTTGTGTATTCGTTCAGCGCGGCGTTGATGGATCTTGAAAAGCCGTGGAAAGTTATCGCGCGGCCAAAACCGTATATCATCAATCCGCGTGAAATTTATGAACTGGCGGGCGACGTGCCCAATGTTACCTTCCCGGTAGCCGCGCTGGTGGACAAAGATTC
>Ga0268262_10003382_pt1 | contig 17341 bp, 15 predicted proteins | sample TergutNc150P3_FD_190354 | JGI IMG/M metagenome (GOLD analysis project Ga0268262, IMG submission 190354) | Nasutitermes corniger P3 segment gut microbial community from laboratory colony in Florida, USA - Nc150 P3 (SPAdes) (version 2) | ecosystem: Host-associated > Arthropoda: Insects >... | reverse complement strand
AGTCAAAAATATTTTTGATGCCCTCATTAATATATAATTATATTTCATTTGACAAATACCGGCTTCATGATATTTCCGGCAGACTGACATTGTTACAATTTAATCCCGCCGAAAAAGGTAAAATGTCTTCGATAACATTGGCGTATTCACCGCAAATAGCGGCGAAGATAGATTATGATTTTCCGAATTTATATCATAACGTGTCATTATCGGTTATGCATAAAATTGATCGCCATATAATGACCGGATCGTTCAGCGCAATAACCGAAAAACCGCTCTATGGCGGTTCGCGTACATTCCTGGGCATGGCGGGATACTTATACAATCTGGTAAAGGGTGAGCATTTTTCCATGAATCTTGGCGCAACGCTGCTTTTAATGGATATTGGCGTAAAGATGGATAACGGAACGCCCTGGCTGATTTGGCCGCTCCCCATGATTACTTTATCATGGGATTATGAATGGATTAATTTCGGAGTTATGCCGGGCGTCAAACTAACAATAGGCCCAAAATTTCCGATAAGCCTGGTTGCGAAAACAGTTACGGGCGGATATGACGCCGCTTTGTGGTGCCGATATTTCAAAGACAAAAACCCGGCCAAAGAGTTACTGGGAATGGCTGTTGGATTTAAGAGAGAAGCCGGTAATGTGGTGATTTCGGACGGCGGTAAATATGGCGTTAAATACAACGCGCTCTATGGCAGTTTAAGGTTATTCAAATTTCTTGAAACAAGCGGAGGCTGGGCATTTGACGGCAAGGAAGGATACGAAAAAATTACGCGGGATACAATATTGGGGTTTACCGGCTTTTCAAAGAACTCGACATATAACACAAATGTTGGCGACGGTTATTTCTTTTCAATTTCTTTCAAAATGGGTATGTAGATGACTAACACAAACGGGGAACAGGTACCGACGACCGGTATCCAGTGTCAGTCACGCAGGAGTGACTGACACTGAAAATTAAATCTTTTTAACCTTCGTTGCTCAATTTTGCTGATACACTTCCTTTCCTGGCGTTTTCCCAGTTTTTCAGAATGGCTTTAAACAGCCAGGTACGTTGAGGTATATGGGGATGAGGAAATTTTCCTTTAAGTTTACCCTCAAGCATTGTAAGCAATGCATAACTTTGCATTTGGTCTTCGGTAAGTTCTACACCTACTTTCATAAGCAATTCCAGATTTTTCAACGGAGTGAAGTTAATGAAAGATTTTGACTTTTTTGATGGATCCGCGCCGTTATAAATCAGAAATTCAACATACTCAAAAGGAGCAGCCATAACAGCACAAAAAAGCGGCGTCGGGTTCCCACCGTTTATGTCAGCGCCAGCGTCAATCAGTTTTTCTATCATTTTCATATCCGGCTTTTTTTTATTCTCTTCCATAAGCTGAACCATATTAGCAAGGTTACTTATCATTCCCGGCTTTTGAACGGACGGAACAGAGCCATAACTAAAGGACGCTCCCAGCGGGCTAATACCCTTAGCCGGATTAAGCGGCAGTCCCGCATTAAGACAGACATCAATAAGTTCTTCAGTTTTACCTGATGCTGCATAAGCAAATACGGATGCATCCTGCTTGTCTACCTCTTTTATATTTGCTCCCGCGGCAATTAAAAGCTCAAAACCTTCTTTATTCGCGTTCTGGGCGGCAAACATGAGTGATGTTACATTGTTTTTGGTTTTTGCCCCAACATCCGCGCCGTTTTTAAGCAATAATTCCGTTATCTGTCCATTGGATGCGGCCATTAATGCCGTAGCGTTGTCTTTGTTTTTTGCGTTAATATTAGCGCCGGAATCAATAAGAGAATTTACCAATTCGGCATTACCGCTAACAGCGGCGTACATGAGTACCGTCGTACTATCCTTGTTTTTATCATTTTGAGTAGCTCCGGCTGCAAGAAGGCTCTTTACAATACCGGTATTACCTCTGTACGCGGCAAAACAAATTGCTGTGTCTCCGCTTTTAGTCGCCGCCTTAATATCAGCCTTGGCCGTTAATAAACGGTTTACTGCTTCCGTATTGTTTGTTGCCGCTGCCAGCATTAACGCTGTAAACCCGTTGTCATCTTTTGCGTTGACATTGTCTTTCAGAAGCAGATCAAGCATATCCGCATTGGCCGGTTTTGATACAGCCAGAAGGTTGTGTATAGAAAACGGATAAATCCCCTTATCGTACAAACCGTCATATACTTTATATGTTCCTGCCGCCAGCGCCGCAAGAAGGGGTGTTATATCTTTTTTTGTTTTTACGTTTATATCCGCTCCGGCTTCAATGAGCATTTTGACACAGTCTGTATTGCCTTTTGCCGCAGCAAAAATAAGCGCAGTGCTTTTGTCATCGGATGTTTTGTTTACAATCTCTTTGCCTCCCGCATTTAAAATAACAGTGAGCATAGCTGTGTCTTGCATAGCGGCATACATAAGGGTTGTAATACCGTCATAGTTGCTCTCTTTACTATTTTCTCCGGCGGCAAGGAGCAAATTCACGGTCTCAATGCTGCCGGACCGTATAGCTACGAGCAGCGGAGTATTTCGAGTAATCTTATGTTTTACTTTAATACTGGCTCCGGCATCAAGAAGTTTTTTTACGGTAGAAGCGCGTCCTTCATCCGCCGCATAATAGAGCGCGGTGGTATTCAAATTGGCCGTTTGGTTTATTTTGGTTTTTTTGGCAAGTAATAATTCCACAAGGGTATCATTCCCGTTCATAGCGGCATACATCAGCGCGGTATATCCCACATCGGCGGCGGCCTTTGAGGCTAATCCCTGGGAAAGCATTCTTAAACCGCCGTATCCTCCGTTCAAATGAGAAGCTGTTCCGGCAACAAATCTTCCAAAGCCCCCCTTTCGTTTAACGGCTTTTGTTTGTATGTCAACTTTGGCGTTGGCATCCAAAAGCAGTTTTGCCGCCTCAGTTTTGTCCTCCAACGCCGCGTAAATAAGAGCGGTTGTATTTTCCCCATCAACAGCATTTACATCCGCTTTGGAGTTAATAAGAATCTTTACGATTTCCGTATTACTAAGTGAAACGGCTAACATAAGAGGCGTAACTTTTTCCCCGTTTGCCAAATTAACATTGGCTCCGGATTTAATAAGGAACTGGACAAGTTCAATATTGTCTACTGTCGTTGCGACCATAAGCGGAGTAAAACCATCATTATCTTTAGCATTTACGTTTGCTTTTTTTTCTATAAGTAGCCGACATAGATCCATATTTTCTAACGCAACAGCGCGCATCAGCGCCGTACGTCCGCTGAGATTGGCGATATTCACATCCGCTTTTGCGTCAATCAATATGGTAACAATACTGATATATCCATTATCAGCAGCCAGATTAAGGGCTGTTTCCCCATATGAATCCTTGGCGTTGACATTGGCTTTTGCGGCAATTAAGCGGCGGAGTATTTCGGTATTCTCGGTGGCGGCGGCAAAAATGAGAGCGGTATCGCCGTATTTATCCGCCGCGTTTACATTTGCCTTTGCTTTTATCAACAGGTCTACGATTTCCGAATTTCCTGATAGTGCGGCTGCCATTAAAGCGGTACCGCCATCTTTGTCTGCGGTATTAACATTAGCCTTTTTCCCGATTAAAAAGCTTACAACTTCCGTATGTCCGTTCAAGGACGCGGCAATAAGCGCGGTGTGGCCTGTAACAGAATCCTTACTATCAATCGGAACTTTTTGGTCAAGCAGCGTTTGTATCTGTTGGACATCCCCTTTCCCGGCAGCATCCAACAGTTACTGCTGTGTGGTCTGGGCGATAATCTGAAAGCAAACAAATGCGAGACAGATTACGGTTAGAAAAATTCTTTTTCTCATTTTTATCCTCATTAAGAATAAGTTGCCTTACCTCTTTCCAGTTCGGCTTTGCGTACAATACCCGCCGGTATTTATTAACAACCCATACGGGCCATTTCCCATTTGTGATGATATGTTGTTGTTGGAAATATGCTGTTGCGTATTTTGAACAATACAACAACTGCTGTTGAGTAAAAATGAATATTAACGAGAAAAAATTTTAATTGATTACTACTGACAATATAGGGGGGGGGGGGGGGGGGGGGGGGGGGCAAGTAATGCACCCCGTCAAGGGGTGTAGATGAGCAAATCCCAATCGTCCCAGCGCCGGACAAGTCCTTCATGACGAATAAAATACCGGTTGCCTTTGGGTAGTCAGTTGCGCTACGGCCAAAACGAGGTACGCTACAGTTTATGGAAAAGTTACGAATCACGAATTAATCTCCCTGTTTCCAGAAATCTTCACCATGCAACCGCCAACCGTATGATTTTTCATACACTTTGCTATGAGTATATTTTCCGCCATGTTTTTTGTTTGCTCCCTGGCAGATGACTGAAATCTCTGCATGGCAATAAAATACCCTGTTTTGGAAAAAACGTCAAGCAGGCGGCTACTCCCTTTTTCGTACCCAAGACAGGACTATTGCTTAAGCCGCCGTTTTATCTCTTCTACCGGAAGTCCTTGTTCAAGCATCTCCAAAAGGCGTTGGCGTTCTTCGCTACGGCCTTCTTCATGACCTTGCCGGTGACCTTCCTCGCGGGCGTAGTTCATCGAACTGTTATAATCAGAAAGACCCATCAGCCGCCTCTCGTAAGTGCGTATTGCTTCCTTGTCTCCGGTTACATATACCATCCGCTCGTTTGCTGTTTCTATCGCAGTGTCCATCTTTACCACCTCCGCTATCAATCCCGGCGGACTGCTTGCGTCAAGCCAGGCAAGCCACCGGCACAGGGGATTGTCCAGTATCTTCTTCTTCCTCTGCTTCCGGTATTGTACCATATTGATAAAATGGATTTCCAGCGCGCCGGTCAACACCAGATCCCGATCATACTCTTCCCGTAATTGAAAGCGCGTGTGGAAATTTCGTACCGGCGGAAAGTCAAAATTAACGATGTTGATGGCGATGACATCCGGCAGTTCCCGGTAATCCTGCCCGGCTTTCAGGCTTTCCGAGTATTCTTTACTCCAGTAAAACAGGCTGCGCCGATCCATGTTGTTTTGATTGCGGATTTGAACCTCAATATTGACTCTGGTCCTACTTTGCAGGACGGCCCGCACGTCGAGGGTGCTGGCCTTGTCGCCGATGACTTTCGGTGAAAAAGATTTATCTTCGATGATTTCCACGGCAGTAAAACGGTCATCTCCGGTTTTACCCAAAACGGCGTTAATGAAGCCCAGAAGTTGTATTTCATCGCCCTTTTCACCCATTACCTTGTAAAAAAGGTAGTCATTCAGGGGGTCATAACGTTGTTGGTTTGTCATTAATGTCTTCATGCTTTATATAGGGTGAGAAGTGGCAAAAAGCTTGAGTGTTTTGGAAAAAAAATTTACGATTTTTACGGAAATTTTACCAATGACGGCTGTTACCGGTCATGTTTCAAAACCGCTCAAATGAACTTCTATTGCGTCCGTTCTGCTTTGATTTATAGAGCAGTTCGTCAGCCTTTTTTACAAAATCACCCGCGCTATGTGTACGCTCCACCTTACCGGTTGTAACCCCTATGGAAATGGTAAGACAACTTGCCGCGTCGTTTTGCTCATGCGGTATATTGCAGTTCCGTATACTGTTAAGCAGTCTGTCCGCGACAAACTGCGCTCCATGTTCGTCGGTATTGGGCAGGACAACGACAAATTCTTCTCCGCCATATCTGACAACAAAATCATCCGCTCTTGTTACGCCCCTGGAAAGTGTCTGCGCGACAATTTTAAGGCATTTATCGCCTTCTACATGACCGTATGTATCGTTGTATCGCTTAAAGAAGTCAATATCAATCATCAGCAGGCTCAATAAACTGCCTGAGCGGGACAGGAAACTTATGATGCGCTTCATGGTTTCATCAAAAAACCGTCTGTTATGAATACCGGTAAGCGCGTCATAATCCACTTCGGCGCGAATGAACGCGTTCGCAAACAAAAATGCCGCCGAGCGCAGCATCTCAATGACATCATCTTCAAAATAACGTTCATTTTCGGTATCGCCGAAAAGCGCGAAGCCCCAAAAAATAGTGTTGATATGTATCGGTATGACGGCGGCTGCCAAAATCCCAAACGATAAGAGCGCCTCGGCTGCGTTTGCAGACATCAGTCTTGACGGACTGTTTAGGTGGTTTCCTTCAGACAAAAGTTTTTCCCAATCCGGTATCAACCGCGCGTAAGGTACGTCAACGAAAACTTCAGTCACTTCGGTGCTGCCCCCGGAACTTCTGTCCCAACGGTAGACTTCAGACGCATGCAAATTGTCGGCCACTATGTGATTGCGGCAAATAATCAGCCTGTTAATTTCAGCCATGTCGGCAATCAGATGCACGCCTGCCGCCATCGTATCCTGAATCTTCTCCTTGTCTTCAGACAGGAAGATAACGGAAACCTTGTTCAGAATATCCGACATCCTTTCGCGGCGTTTGAGCGCATCCACCGCCTGATTGGCGCTTCTGGTTTTTTCCGCTCTGATAATCGTGCTGACGCACATACGCGCGGTTGAGCGCAGCACGGCGATACAATCATTGTCGAAATCCCGTTCTTTGGTATTGTCATGGAAAGTAATAACGCCCCAAAGCTCGCCTTCGGTGAAAACCGGCACAATCAAAATTGACATAACGCCGCGCGGGGTCAAAAACTCGGCTTCATCTTCCTTGAAATCGCTGCGCCTGAGGCTTATGCAGGAATCTTCTGACATGATTGAAACCCAGCGCCTGATTGCCGAGGTCACGGGCAATTCTCTCAGAACATCGTCAATGGGGGCGGTTCCGCCTCTAACCCTGTCCCAGCGGTATTTTTCTCCGCAGAGCATGGCGTCTTTATTCAAAATACGGAATACAATAATCCGGTCCAAACCCGCCGCGGCCGCAACCGGCTTTAAACCATTGGAGGTTATATTATCAATATCTTTCTCGGTGTAGGAAACAAAGATTTCAAGCGATTTATTTAAGGCGTTGGCATAAAGCTCACAGCGCTCATTGGCATTAAGCCCCTCGTACAGTCGGTCAGCATTAGTCAACTTATAGTACCCCTGTTATCTTCGGTAATATAGCATAATTTACAGATAATCTCAACGTATACCATGAACATGGATTCGCTCTCTTCCCCAAAAACGGCTTTTCTGCTATACTGTCACCATGAGCAATTTGTTCCATAAAATACCGGTCCTTGCGGCGGCTTTATGTTTTTTTGCCTGTGCCACCGGTACGCTGAATATACCCTATGAGATGGACCCCTCGGAGCTTATCCAGCGGGCGCAGGAAGCCTCTGACCGGAACCGCTATAACTATGCTTTGCAATATTATCAGGCTCTGCTTGAGCGGCATTCTACCAACATTGATCTGATTTGTACCGCGGAGTACGAAATTGCCTTTATTCATTATAAGCAGAAAAAATACGCTCAGGCCAAAACAGAGTTCAATAACCTGTTGATGCGCTACGATATGCCCAATGGGGATATACTTCCCCAGCAGTTCAAATTACTGGCAAATAAGATTCTTGAACGGATAAGTGAAAAGGAAAAAAAACGCTCGTTCTTTTCCCGTAAGACTTAAACTTGTTTATTGCGGCAGAATTATCGCGTACATCTTTATTTCCCGCTTTGTCAATTCCCTCTCCACCGTCTGTTTGCTTATCGTGCCGCGGGGGCGTGGATGCGGCGGCGCGTCGCCGATGAGGATCATTATTCTGGATTTCGCTGTCCAGGAAAGGTTGGCCGCTCCGGCGTAAAGGGCCTCGTAGACCGCTTCGGGAATGTCCCCGCCGCCGCCAACCTGAATAGCGTCCAGGTTTTTCTGAAATATATCAAAATCAGCGGTAAAAGGAATTATCCGGTTAAGGTACTCTTCGCGGTAATCTTTGAAAAGTACCATGCCTATTCTGAAAGAAACGGTTTCGGCGATACTTTCCCGTAATACCTCTGCTAACTGCAATCGTATAGCGTCTATGTGGGGCCGCATGGAACCGGTAGTATCCAGACAGATAACAATATCAAGTTCTTCGCCTTTTTCCTGTTTGAGAATATCCTGAATTTGCCGTACCAGATCGGATGAACCGCTTGAGAACACCGCGTTCTTGCCGGCTATTCCGGTAAAAGCGGCGGCTGTTTCCTTCATAGGGACGCCCTTGATTGTACCGGGCGGAGGGGTCTGCAATACCTGGAGCATAAAGGGGTTGTCCCTGAAAGGCCCCCGGTAATCGGCATAGGCATAGTAAAAAGTCCGTATATTCAGGTAAGTCCCATCTCCCACCTGTACCTCGCCGTGGCGACCGCCTTCGTAACCGTAATAAAGCACATACGGTATATAAATATGATAGGCCCAGCCCAGCGCGGGATGTCTTTCGGGAGTGGAAGAAACAAGGGAATATATATTGTTTTCTTTGGGTATGGGGTAACCGTCGAGAAGGCGTATCTCGTCCCCGTTGATGGGATTCTTTTCCGCCGCCCGGTACGCATAATTGTCAGCCTTAAACTGCGGATCCTGGGTGGATTCAGTAATCAGCACCGAGCTAATATCTGGTTTGTAGCGTATAAAAAGGTGATAACCGCCATCGGGCCACAACTCTATCCGCAGATCGTCCCGGGAAAGGCTTAAATCCTGGGCATACAGGAAAAAGGGCAGCAGAAAGGCATACATACATAGCGCCGCAGCGCGCAAACGACACTTACCCATATCTTTAATTATCGGACCGGATAATGGCTATGCTGAAATATTTTTTTTGTGTATAATGGAGATATGAGATCAGGAAGGGAAATTTCGCTGGATAGCAGATTGACAGAAATAGTCGGGGCTTTCGGGCTTTCGGGGAAGGCTGTCGCGGCGCTGGGGCTGTTGCTGCAGGATGAAGAACTACAGGTGGCTCAGGAATACGCCAACACCGTTTCGATTGTCAGACTGGGCTACAATGATCACGGACCGGTACACATGAGAACTGTCGCGATGAATGCCCTGATCATGCTTCGTCTGCTGCGGCAAGCGGGAATTCCAACCAGCCTGGAAAAAGACGAATGCGGCGATTTTGAGGACAGCGTAATAGCGGTACTCTGCGCCTCCATCCTGCACGATCTGGGCATGGGCGTTGGGCGGCAAGACCATGAATTGCACAGTACATACCTTGCCTTACCCGTTCTTAACCGGATTTTGACGGAAATATACAACGGGAATTTACAAAAACAGGTGATGGTCCGCGCCCTGACTCTGGAAGGCATTGCCGGTCACATGGGCTCGCGTACCATTCATTCCCTTGAGGCGGGCGTAGTGCAGATAGCGGACGGCTGCGACATGACCAAAGGCCGGGCGCGTATCCCCCTTGCGCTGGTGGGACAGGCGACAAAAGGCGGCCACATTCATCAGTATTCGGCAAATTCGATTGAAGAAGTCCACATTGACGCGGGGAAGGAAAAACCCATACGCATAGATGTCCACATGTCCAACGAAGCGGGCTTTTTTCAGGTTGAGGAAGTGCTGTTAAAGAAAATCGCCGGCAGTACGGCAAAGCCTTTCATTGAGCTGTACGCCCAGGTACGGGAAGAAACGGCGCATCAGTATTTGTAACTGTATATCTCTCTAAATTTATAAACAATATTAATATAACCACTCGGAGTATTATCAGAAAATATTTTTATTTTAAATTTATTCGAATACCAATCCACTATTACACTATATCACGCTTTCACTTAACCGGATATGATTCAAATCCGGCTTTCTTTAACTCTTGAATGGTTTTGTTGGTATTCTGACCGGCGGGAACGGTAACGGCCCAGTATTCCGTACCGTTGACCAGTTTGCGGGATATTGTGGCGGTAAAACCGGCTTTTCGTAAAGCATCGAACTGAGAACAGGCGTTGGCTTCTTTGCTGAACAATCCGGTTTGTAAAACAACAGCGGCGGCGGCAGGCGCGGCAGGCTTGGGCGGAATGGGAGCTATGGTAGGTCCAAGCGGTTCAGTGGGTGTGGCAGGTTTGGGTTGTTCAGCAGAAACAGCGGGCCTGGGCTGTTCAGCGGGGGCGGCGGGTTTGGGTTGTTCAGCAGGCGCGGCAGGCTTGGGTGACTGAAGGGGGGCGGAACCGGCAGCACCGGGAAAAAGCAGCCAGAGCGGGCTTTGTACCGCGCTGATGACCGGAGAATTTTTGTGCTTTTCGGGATTGGCGGCGCGGGCTTCGGGGCTTTGGGGAAATTCGGCAAGCAGGCGGGATTTCCACAATTCCGCGTTGGCTGCCCCCCGGACGCCGGGGTTACGGGTAATGATCTGCCAGAGGGTGTAGTAGATCATGGGGCGCAGAGTGGTAAATTCAGAATCACCGGCAAGAGCGGCAAGAGTGGAAGCGTCCTGGGCAGTCCAGGCCATGAGGCTGGCGTCCAGATAACGGGCCTGAAGCATGGGCAGCCCCTGTTTGCCCGAAGCAAGCAGGGGACGGAGAACCAACGCCGCCTTTTCCCATTCGCCTACAGCGGCAAGGCAAAAAGCGCCGGATACCAGGGCGGCGTCATCATTGGGGTCTGCCGCCGCCGCATCAAGCCAGTTGACGGCGGCGATTGCAATATTGCCGGAAAGCTGCCGCAGTTGGGCAAGGCGCACCAGGGCGTCGTGCCGCTCGGCGGGGGAGATTTCGGTAAACAACTTTTGTTCAAGACCCTGTATTTCCGCGCCAAGCTGCCCCGGACCGGGGTTCTGAGCATATACCCCCCGCGCAAGAAGCAGGACAGCGGCAAACAAGGCTCCTGTAACATGGTTGTTTTTAATCAATCCCATAGTGATTTTTGTCAAAAAGACCTGAGTCTGCGGAATTTCCGCCGGAATCTTTACTCTGCTTCTTTGACGCTTTGGCCAATAACCCTTTTTCACGGGTAAATTTTGCCTTTTTCCGCGCTTTGGAGGCAAAGATAAGGGGAAGGGTGCACAGCATACCGATAAAAAACGAGGAAAACACGGTGAGAAACACCGGAACGTCTTTGATCCTGAAATATTCGGTAGGACCAAAACTAATATCGCATTTGTTTTCCAGATTAAAAATAATAAACAGGAAAAAAACCGCAAAAAGAACGATAAATTCAATTAAACGCCAGGGCATGGATAAACCTCCTTTGCACGAAAAGTATTTCCTCGCAGACCCGAAAGGGTAAGCCCGGCAAAAGAACCGATGAGGGAGGCCGAACCGGGGGCAACGGCCATTTCATCTCTTTCAGTGCGTGTTACTAATTCATCGGCATTTTTTCGGGAAATTCCCTCAACTAATACCGTTTCCCGCGCTCCTATCCGCTTTTTGAGCAGCGCCGCGGTATGCTTTTTTTGCAGGTTTATCACCCGGGAAAGCCGTTCCCGCTTGGCTTCCTCGCCTACCCTATCCGGCAAATCACAGGCGGCGGTTCCCTCCCGCGGGTTATAATGGTACATATAGGCGTATAAAAACCGTACTTCTTCCATAAGCGACAGGGTTTCCCGCACATCGTCCTCTGTTTCACCGGGAAAGCCGATCAAAATGTCAGTGGAAAGGCTGATTTCCGGCATGGCGGAGCGTATTTCTTTAACCAGGGAAAGGTAATGTTCGCGGGTGTAGCCCCGGTTCATCGCGGCGAGAACCCGGTTAGAACCGTGCTGGACACAGAGGTGCAGATGACGGCAAAACACCCGGTTTTCCGCCATTACCCGGATCGTCTCCGGCGAAAAGTCCTTGGGGTTAGCGGAAAGAAACCGCAGCCATTTGACTCCGCTTTTTTCCGCTTCGGCGGCGATGATTTTCAGCAGGCCGGCAAAATGTAATTCCCCATTATTCCAGTTATAACTGTTGACATTTTGACCCAGCAGGGTAATTTCCCGCACTTCGCGTTCGCCAACCAGCCGGATTTCTTCGAGTATCAACCGCGGATCGCGGGAGATTTCCCTGCCCCGCACATAGGGAACGATGCAGTAAGAGCAAAAATTGTTACAGCCGTGCATAATCGGAACAAAACTGCGGAACTGCCCTTCCTCAAGGTGGGATGATGAAAAAGAAAATTGAGGCGATTCTTCCACGGCGATTTCGGGAAAAGTATTATTGTTGATATTTTTTTCAACCGTTTCCAGAATAAGGGGAAACAGGGAGCGGCTTGCCGTTCCCATCACATAATCAACCGCGGGATATTTTTCCTTGAGCGTTTTTTCCATCCGCTGGGCCATGCAGCCCGCTATCACCAGGGCAAAATGTTCTCCTTGAGCGAGGCGTTTTTTTTTGAGGCTTACATACAGAGCGATACGGCCCAACGCCCGCTGTTCGGCGGTCAGCCGCACCGAGCAGGTATTGATCAGCACCAGATCGGCGCTCTCGCCGTTAGGCGCAACCGTCCAGCCCCGCTCCCGGCATACCAAAACCAGTGCCGCCGATTCGGCGCTGTTCATCTGGCATCCGTAGGTTTCAAAAAAGTACGTCAAGGGCGGCGCCTCAATACCGTTTGCTCTGGGCAACAAAGTACAGTATCAGGTTTTTTACGCCCATGACCAAAAAGCCGATGGTGGTAATGCTGAGCAAAGTCCCCATAAGCACGGTAAGCGGCTTAATGGGTGTTTTTGAAAGCGTCACAATAACCCCCACCGCGATTATCAGCGCGCCGGTTCTTTTATTGACAGGATTATTTGCCATAAGCCAGCCCGCGCCCACGGCGCAGATAATAACGCCGGCAATCGCCGCAATGACCCATTGCCGGGCAAGAAACTGGATGACAGCCAGAACCAGGCCCGCGACAAAATAAAACAGCGCGGCATTGCGCAGTCTGGTCATCGTTTCCGTTGACGGATAATCGCTCTTAAAATCACTCATACCTTAGCCTCCACAGCCTGAATAACATTGTGCAGCAGCATGGCGACCGTCATAAGCCCGACGCCGCCCGGAACCGGTGTAAAAAACGCAGCCTTTTCAGCTACGGTCGGATCAACATCGCCGCAGACCCGGTAGCCTTTCTTCACGGACGAATCAGGCACGCGGTTTATTCCCACATCAATCACTGTTACCCCTTCTTTTACCATTTCAGGTTTAATAAATGCCGGTTTTCCAGCCGCCGCTATTAAAATGTCCGCTTGCAAAGTATGGTGAGCAAGGTCTTTCGTGCCGGTATGGCAAATGGTTACCGTCGCGTTATATTCGCGGCGTATTAAAAGATTCGCGAGCGGTTTCCCCACAATGTTTGATCTTCCCACTACCACAACATTCGCGCCGGAGACGGGGATTTTATATTCTTTTAAAAGAACAAGAACGCCGTGCGGCGTACAGGGCAAAAATCCCGGTCTGCCCAGTATCATATTTCCAACCGAGACAGGGTGAAAGCAATCCACATCTTTTTCAGGGGCGACGGCGGCATTCACTTTTTCCTCGTCAATGTGTTTTGGCACCGGAGACTGAACCAGAATGCCGTGTATTTTTGTATCTTTGTTAAGTTCGTCTATAAGGGAAAGAAGTTCCGCCTCGCCGGTGGTTTGCGGCAATCTTATGTCGCGGCTTTCCATTCCCGCTTCAGCTAACGCTTTTTCCTTGGACTTTACATAGGAAAGGCTTGCCGGGTCTTCGCCCACCAGAACTACCGCAAGGCAGGGGATTATGCCTTTTTCCCTCAGAACCGCCGCCCGCTGTTTGACCTCTTCCCGGATTTTCAGGCCGATCGCTTTCCCGTCAATAATTATTCCCGCCATACTTCCCCCAGTATGACCATAAAGCGCCCCTGTTTGGCGGTTATTTCAATTTCCTCCTCAATAGCGACATTGCTCAATCCGTACATCCCCCGTTCCCATTGCACATTGGTTAAGGGCCATTTCAGCCCCTTACTTTCCGCTTTCCAGGGGCCGTTGCCCAGAGAAAATACCGAAACCACGCCGCCCTGTTTAAGGTGGTTTATGGTCAGGCTGTTATTCGCCGCGTCGCTGTCTAAACAGTATATGTCTTCAGCGGCGGTTATCCAGCGGTGGGGAAACTTTTCCCGCTCAAACAAATGCCTGATGCCAAAAAGATGATCGATTCTGCCGCCGCCGCCGCCTATAATCCACGCCTCATCGCAGCCGTTTTCCCGGAGCAGGGCAAGGGCCAATTCGGTGTCGGTGTAATCCTTGTCGGCAGCATGACGAATAACTTTTTCCGGCGGGTATGAGTGCAGGCGGTCTTCGCCGCGAAAAGAGCCGCGCAGAGAATCCATGTCGCCGACAATCCAGTCCGGCCTGAACCCCGCCTCTTCCGCGAGTATCAAACCGGAATCGGCGGCAACCAACAGCGCCTCCGCTACGCACTCTTCAAGGATCCGCTTGAGTATCCGCGGATCAGGCCCCTCGCCTCCGGTAAATATTATTCCTCGCTTTTTCATTTTGCCAGTTCAGTATAACAGGAAAAAAGGCGGCTTGTCAGCAACAGGTAGTCTTCCCAAATAACCCCATTTCATCTAAACTATACCAGTATGCATATACCCATTACCAAATACGGTTTGCCGCAAGTTCTGGTGTATCCCGCCGTAACATTGGTCTTGATGATACTGCTGTTTATTTTTCTGCCGAAGGGTATTGCGCTTGCCGCGGCGGAAATAGTCCTTTTGGCGGTTTTTATCTGGATGTTGATGTTCTTTCGGGACCCCCGGCGGGAAATTCCCCTCGATGAAAAAACACTGCTTTCCCCGGCGGACGGCACGATAACGGATATTGCCGAGGCTGAAATTCCGGAGTTGGGCGGAAAGGCGCTGCGTATAGGGATGTTCCTCAGTATTTTTAATGTCCATTTGAACAGGGCGCCCTGTTCGGTGCGTATTGAATCGGTTCAGTACCACAAAGGCCGGTTCAAAAACGCCATGTCGCCTGAGTCGGGCAGGGTTAACGAATCCAACAGTGTGGTGATGACCAGGATTGCCGAGCCGCGGGACCGGCTGCTGGTAAAACAGGTCAGCGGGGCTATAGCCCGCCACATTGTCTGTAAAGCGGAGCCGGGGCGGGAGTATACTCAGGGCGCGACATTTGGTATGATCAAATTTGGTTCCCGGACGGAGTTGTACGTTCCCTTACAGGAAGGGAAGTATGACATAGCGGTAAAAATCGGCGACAAGGTTCGCGCGGGGTTGAGCCCCTTAATTGTGTATAAACATGAGTGAACAAGAAGTATCTCAAAGAATAAAAAGACCCAAGTTGAAAAAGCCCAGAATAAAGGTTCCCAAGAAACGCAGACGGCTTAAATACATTGCCATTCTGCCGTCCATCGTTACCCTGATGAACGGTTTGTGCGGTTTAACGGCGATTATTTTTGCGAGCAAGGGATTGGATATGGCGTGGAAGCCGCAGCTGCTTCCCAAGGTCAATATTTCATTCTTTGCCCTGGCGGGTTACATGATTTTTCTGGGCATGATTGCCGATATGCTGGACGGTCATGTCGCCCGGATAAGTAAATCCACTTCCAGTTTTGGCGCCCAGTTGGACAGTCTGTGCGACGTTATTTCCTTCGGGGCAGCTCCGGCTTTTCTCATGCTCAAACTGGTAGAAGCCCATACCTCCCGTCTTCAACTTGAGAATTTCCGGCATATCCTGTTCTTTGAACGAATCGTGTATTTTATCGCCATTATATATGCCATGTGCGCGATTATCCGTCTGGCGCGCTTCAACGTGGAAAACACCGAGGATGACGCGGCCCATTTAAGTTTTGCGGGCCTGCCTTCTCCCGCCGCCGCCGGCATGATAGTAAGCGCGGTCATTTTTCAACAGGACTTTTTGCCCAAGATCATGGAATCCCCTGACAGCTTTCTCCGCGCTTTTGAACTGATTACCATTTGGGTTCTTCCTGTTATTTCCTTAATGGCGGGAGTGCTTATGGTTACCCGTATTCCCTACCCCCATCTGATGAACCGCCTCCTGCGGGGCAAAAAAAGTTTCCCCACTTTCCTGCTGGTTGTATTTGCGATACTGTTGGCTATCTGGAACATCCAACTCGCCATGACCCTGGGCTTTTTTACTTTTATGCTCTACGGGATAATTCGCTGGATCATTACCAGGCTTATTCCGAAAAAACCTCAGTTATCAAGTTAAATTTTATGATAACTTGATGTCACAATTTGTGATTTCAAACTTGAAGTCGCAAATTGCGACCTCAAAAGAAGGTCGTGGCGGGCGAAGATATCTGCCCTTTGCCTTCATCGATATGCGGCGTTATATAGCAAAACCCATACACAAAAAGTGACCGTCACTTTCTTTCTTTTTTTTCAAAAACACTAAAGCTTTTTGCGGCTTTCCACCCTATATATAGTATGGAAATAGAATATGATGAGCATGATGAAGAAAGAATTCCCTGGCATCCCGCCTTTGTGGAAGCCTTGCAAATGGAACTGCGGGAATATCAAGACGTGCTTGAGTTCCACCCCGAATGCCAGCTTAATTCTGAGCCGTTACGGATAGACTGCGTGGTCATCAAAAAGGCGAAAGATGTTGTAATTAAGAAAAACATCGCCGTTATATTCCGGGAATGGAATCTGCTGGAGTACAAAAGCCCCGACAAACATTTATCTATAGCCGATTTTTACAAGGTCTACGCCTATGCCTGTCTGTACGTTTCGAATAAAGATGTTCCCATAACAAGTCTGACGCTGTCGTTTATCATAAGCTGTTACCCCAAGAAACTGATTAACCATCTGAAAGATGAACGTAAATATACAGTTGCGAAAACCAGTCCGGGGATATATACTATAAGCGGCGACATACTGCCGATACAGATAATCGACAGCCGCCAGTTGTCCACGGAAGAAAATTTGTGGTTGAAAAACCTGAGAGGAAAACTGAGGTATACGGCAATCACGCGGATAGGCAAAGAGATAGACCGGCAAGAGGAAGCGGCGCATATAGCGGCATATTGGAACGCGATACTGTACGCCAATCCCGCAGCGATCAAGGAGGCAATAGAAATGGGTAAATATTCAAAACTTGACAGAGTTTTTATAGAAACAGGATTGGCTGCCAAATGGGAAGCCGAGGGTGAAGCCAGAGGTGAGGCCAGAGGTGAGGCCAAGGGCAGGTTCGAGGGCGAGCAACAAAAAGCGTTTGGCATCGCACAAAACATGGTCAAATTGGGCCTTCCTATTGAAACGGTTATTTCCGCTACCGAGCTTGATCCTGAAAAAGTAAAAACGCTGTATCAAACATGACAAAAACCAAAAAGATTGGTTTTAATGCGGGAAATTAAACAGTCGGTTTCTTTAGGTACAAAATATATCGAATAACATATCTAAAAAATGGTGCCTCCTATGATTATTGTCAAGGAGAAAATTATTTTTTCCCCTTTGACCGCTCCTGCTCCTTCTATGCGCTATTTTTAAGCTCTTTCAACTTGGCTAAATACTCCCGCCTTCCAGCCCAGATACG
>Ga0268262_10003381_pt1 | contig 17344 bp, 16 predicted proteins | sample TergutNc150P3_FD_190354 | JGI IMG/M metagenome (GOLD analysis project Ga0268262, IMG submission 190354) | Nasutitermes corniger P3 segment gut microbial community from laboratory colony in Florida, USA - Nc150 P3 (SPAdes) (version 2) | ecosystem: Host-associated > Arthropoda: Insects >... | reverse complement strand
TCCGGCTGCGGGAAATCGACCTTCATCAGGGTCATAAACCGGATGAACGATCTTATCCCTTCCTGCCGCATTACCGGGGAGGTAATCCTGGACGGCGAGGACATTTACGGCGACATCGACGTAAGCGAACTGCGGACGCGAATCGGCATGGTGTTTCAAAAACCGAATCCCTTTAACATGAGCGTCTTTGACAACGTGGCTTACGGCAGGCGTATGCAGGGCATGAAGGACAAAAAGAAGCTGGCGGAGCTGGTGGAACAGTCCCTGATAAAGGCGGCGCTGTGGGACGAAGTAAAGGACAGGCTGAAAAAACCGGCGCACAGCCTTTCAGGCGGCCAACAGCAGAGGCTCTGCATAGCGCGAAGCATCTCCATGGCCCCGGAGATCATTCTGATGGACGAGCCGACCAGCGCGCTGGATCCGATTGCCACAGGAAGAATCGAGGAACTCATCGGAGAACTAAAACGGGATTTCAGCATCATAATTGTTACACATTCAATGAATCAGGCCGCGCGTATAAGCGACCGGACAGCTTTCTTTTTATTGGGGGAGCTAATCGAATATGCCGAGACGGCAAAGGTGTTTACCCAGCCCCAGGATAAACGTACCGAATCTTACATTACAGGCCGTTTTGGTTAGGAGAAGTATAATGCAAGCGCGGACTTTATTAAGTGAAGAATTAAACCAATTGCGGCAGGAGCTGGCGCTCATGGCCGCGAAGGTGGAAGAGGATATTGGAAAGGCGCTTGCCGTTCTGCGTTCGGGCGACAGGGAGCTTGCGGAAGAGGTAAAAGAAAACGGCAGGATTGTTGACGCTCTCCAGTTAAAGATAGAAGACATAGCTCTGGTTCTTATCGCTACCCAGCAGCCTGTGGCCCGCGATTTGCGGGAACTCATAACCGTTTTTAAAATTACCTCAAACCTTGAGCGCATTGGCGATTATGGGATTCATCTGGTAAAGGCGGCGGTGAAATTGTCGGAGCGCCCTTCGTTTCGTTCCATTGCCAGAATTGAGCGGATGGCGGAAATCGCCCAGGAAATGCTAAAAAAAGCGTTTTCCGCTTACCTTGCGCAGGATCCAAAAGCCGCCAGGGAAGCAGCTGCGCTTGATGATAAAATAGACAGCGAGCATAAAGCCCTTACCGAAGAAATTCTTGCGCTTATGAAAAAACAGCCGCAATTGATCAAAGCCGCCGCAAGGCTCCTAAAGCTTTCAGGCTATATGGAACGCCTTGGGGATCATATCACCAATATCTGCGAAGGTATTATTTATATGATCGAAGGCAAACATGAGGATCTAAACGATTGAGCATGGAACGAATTCTTATAATCGAAGATGATCCTGAAATACAGGAAATGCTGAAATTCGCTTTTGCCCGCGAAGGATGGAAACTGATTCATGCCTCAACAGGAGAGGAAGGACTCAAAATTATACGTGAAAACAGGGCGGACTGTGTTATTCTGGATATTATGCTTCCCGGCATGGATGGTTATAAGACCATCAAGAAAATCCGGGTGGAAAAAAACCTGCAAACCTTGCCGGTGATCATGTGCACTGCCCGAGGCGAGGAAGCCGACATAGTCGCGGGGCTGGAGTTGGGAGCAGACGATTACGTGGTTAAGCCTTACAGCCCCAGGGTGTTGGCTGCGCGTGTACGCGCGGCTCTCAGGCGGAAAGAAGCCGCTTCCGTCGAAACCGAAGGCTCCAAAAGCAAGACGGTTTTTCAGCAGGGAAAGCTAAAAATTGACATCGAGCGGCATACTGCCTTTCTGGAAGAAACGCCTCTGGAGCTTTTTCCCACGGAATTCGCGATCCTTGTCCATTTTTTGAGCAACCCCGACATTGTCTTTTCACGCCAGAAGTTAATCACCGCAATTCGGGGGCACGATTACCCGGTAACGGATCGTTCCATTGACGTGCAAATTATGGGATTGAGAAAAAAGCTTGGAACTTCCGGCGACATGATTGAAACCATCAGGGGCATTGGTTACCGGTTCAAAACGGAATGAAGATACATTTAGAGGTTATTAATGAAAAGTATTTTTAGGAAAAGCTTTATTTTTGTAGCCTGCGCGGTGTTAATTGTGTCGGCTTATTTTATCGCGGGAGTACTCATTTTCGCGAATAACCAGTATTACGAAATAAATACTGAAAACATGAAAGAAGCTGCCAGGGCTTTAAGAAATTTTACTTCGCCTGAGATTTTTACCGATAAGGACGCGTCTAATCCTGGGTACGTTGCGGAGTGGGCTTCATTTGCAAATATTTCAGACTCATACCGTATCACTTTTATCAGCCGGAACGGGCAGGTTATTTTTGATACGGAAGCTGACAGCGCGGCTATGGAAAATCATTTGGATCGTATTGAATTCCAGGACGCTGTAAATGAAGGCATCGGAACCGCCCGCCGGCGTTCCGCGACTTTGGGGCAGTATTATCTTTACGCCGCGATTGCCATTCGGGATTCTTCCGGACGATTTGCGGGGGTTCTTCGCCTTTCCCGTTTGATACCCGGTTTTTTCACCCGCCTTTTAAATACGACCTTTCCTTTTTTAACTTTGGGATTTTCCATAATTCTTGGAACCTGTATGGCCCTTTATTATTTTTCACGCCGTCAGTCGCTTTCTATCGAGGCGAAGCTTAATTCGGATTTGAACGAAAAGACAGTCGAGCTGAACATAAAAGCCGAAGAAGCCGAAACAGAGAGCCGCCACCGCGAGTTGATTCTCAACAGCATGTTTGACGGGGTAATAACCCTGGACAACAATCTAAATATTATTTTCGCGAACTTCAGGCTTTGTTCGCTTTTTGGAATTGACAAGGAAAAGGATGTACGCGGCGTTTCCCTTCTTGAATTCAGCCACTCGGCGGAACTGGAAGAAGCGGCGCAAATAGCTCTGTCAACAGGCAGGCCCTATGAGTTTACGTTTAGGCGCTATATCTCCGGCCTTCAGCAATGCTTCCAGGTGTTTGCCGCGCCTATGGACATGGGTTTGCCGCAAAAACCACCCGGCATTGTAATGGTGCTGGGGGACATCAGCCGGCTGGTCAAGCTTGAACAGGTTCGCAAGGATTTTGCCGCCAATGTTGCTCATGAACTGCGTACGCCCATTCAGGTGATACAGGGCTTCGCGGAAAACATCCTTGATTCTTCAGTTAATGATCAAGAGCAGATTCATCACTTTGCGGAGATCATAAAAAAGAACGCCCGGTCCATGGACAACATAACAAGGGATTTATTAACTTTGGTAAGTCTTGAAAGCGGAGACGTCGAACGCCCTCCATTGGAAACCGTTGTTCTGGATTCAGTTATTGGCGAAGCGTTAGACTCAGTTTCGGTTGCGGCACAAAATAAAAATATCACTATTGACGTTTCTTGTCCCGCAAATTTTAATGTGCGGCTCTACAGTTCGCTTTTTATACAAGCTCTTTTCAATCTCCTGGACAACAGCATCAAGTATTCCGGTAACGGCTCTTCAATTCAAATCAGCGCTTTTCAGGAAAAAGATCAAATTGTTGTCGAGGTAAAAGACAACGGCAGCGGAATTCCGTCCGAACACATGGAGCGTATTTTCGAGCGGTTTTACCGCGTGGATCGCTCACGAAGCCGTGAAGCCGGCGGCACGGGCCTTGGCCTGTCGATTGTGCGCCACATTGCCCTGCTTCACGGGGGAACTGTCGAGGCGGAAAGCCACGCGGGAGAGGGCTCGATATTCAGGCTGCGGCTACCGCAGAGTTTGACGCATACACGGCTTACAGCGGAAACCTGATTTATGCTATAATAATAGAAAGGGAGATACCTTTTCTATTATGAAAAACAGAAAAACTAAGATTGTGTGTTCTTTGGGGCCCGCATCGGCTGATGATGATGTTGTACGCGGCCTTATGCTTGCCGGGATGAATGTGGCGCGGCTTAATTTTTCTCACGGGAATCTGGATGAGCATCGCGCTTCAATAGAGCGCGTAAGGCGTGTTTCCGCCGAATTGAAAATTCCAGTCGCGATTCTGCTGGACACGAAAGGGCCGGAGATACGGACAGGCATGGTAGAAAATGACGGCAAAATTAAGATAAACAGCGGAGATACTGTTGTCATTTCTACCGATGATTGTTTTACCACGGCGGCGGAGAACGGAGCGCCGGCGCGTATTTCGTTGACCTGGAAAGAAGCGGAATCGAAACTGCAATGCGGGCACCGGGTTCTTATCGCGGACGGCCTTCTTGAGCTTGAAGTGACTGATACCACTAAAGGCGTCAAGTGCCGCGCAAACAATACCGCCGTCATAGGCAGCAAAAAAAACGTTAACCTTATCGGTATTCACGCCAACCTTCCCATTATGGGCGAACAGGACAAGAAGGACATAGAATTCGGCATTTCAATGAATATTGATTATGTCGCGGCGAGTTTTTTAAGCTTTCCCCATGAAGTAACCGAAATAAAAAAATTCCTTGAAGCTCACTCTTCTCACATAAAAATTATAGCAAAGATTGAAAGCACCGAGGGCCTGGAAAACATTAAGGAAATTGCCCAGCTTGCGGACGGTGTAATGGTAGCAAGGGGGGATCTTGGTCAACAGCTCCCCATCGAGCAGATTCCGCTGGCGCAAAAACATATTATAAATGTGTGCAGAAGGACCGGAAAACCTGTCATTACCGCGACACAGATGCTGGAATCGATGATCGTGAATCCGCGTCCCACGCGCGCGGAACTGACCGATGTGGCGAACGCGATATTCGACGGAACCGATGCGGTCATGCTTTCGGGTGAAACATCGGCGGGAGCGTATCCGGTGGAAGCGGTAAAAACGATGGACAAAATAGCATGCGCTGTTGAGCAGTCGAACGAATTCCACAAACGCATGAGAAATTACCACGATGAATGTCATTCCGAAGTACATAACCCAAAAGAAAATCTGGGCGTTATCATGTCGCGATCGGGAGTTGAAATCGCGGCGGCGGTAAAAGCAAAAGCCATTGTCACGCCAACCCGCAGCGGCAATACCGCGCGAATCCTCAGTGTATTCAGGCCGGATGAACCTATTTTTGCCGTAACGACCGATGATCGCGCTGAACGCATTATGCAATTATACTGGGGCGTTAATACCTGTATCAGCTCGAAAGTCGACGATTCCGAAAGCATGATACAGAACACCATGAAGGTCGTTTCGGAGACCGGGGTTGCCGGCATATCGGACAAAGTAGTACTCATTGCGGGCCTCCCGCTTGAAAGCCCAAACATGATCAATAACGTCCGCGTTGTTATTATCGGGACGGTTCTCGCGCGTTCAAACGCCGGCGGTTACGCAAATCCCAATGTTGTCCGCGCGCATGGCAAGATAATCCATGTTACAAATCCCGACGAAGCCCGCAAGAAAATTATTTCTTCCGGCGGCGGCGAAATACTTATCTGTAAAGCTCTTACCGAAGACTATGCGTCCATTATCACTATGGTAAGCGGTATCATTTGCGAAGGGGTTTCCGAAATAAGCGAACAAAAATTGCGCCTCATCAATCCCAACCTGGTCTGGCTTACACACATGAGAGACGCTACTACAAAACTCGAATCCGGCTTAACGGTAACAATAGACGGAAAAGAACTGCTTGTGTACGAAGGAACGATTTAACATGGAAAATACGAATGATATTGATCTGGTTGTCTGGGAAGATAAATACGTCACAGGGATTGAATTGATTGACAGCCAGCACAAAGAGCTTTTTTCTCTTACCAATGAGCTTTTTAATGCCTGTATAGGCAGAAATGATTATGAGTCGCTTGATGACGTATTTAAAGAAACAATGGAGCGAATGGTTAACTATGTTCGTTTCCACTTTAGCGCCGAACAGGTACTGTTGCAGCGTATTAAATATCCTGAGTATCAAGAGCATAAGAAGCAGCACGATACATTGGTGATAAACATTCTTGAAGCTGTAAAGGAATATAATGAGGGTAAAAAACGCGTACCTAACCAGTTTGTCCGTACCCTCAGAGACTGGATATTGAGCCACATTGCCTTTTCTGACCAGCTTTATGTGTCTTATGTTACAGCTCAGAAGAAAAAAGGTTTGCTCAGCGACAAGGAAATTAACGGGTAACTATCTCCAAAAAGGTCTTCGTTCCTACCAGCTTTCTTTTCTTGCCTGCTAGAACGCTTCGTTCATACGGTTCTCAGCGTCAAAAGCGGTCATTGCCGGAACCTTAAGCCTGGTGGTGGCTTGAGCCTGGCTGATTTCTTTGGCTATGTTTGCCTTGCTCAAGTACATAACACACCACCACTGACCGTCACTGTCAAGTTCCTCAAACTGGACAACTGCGCCACTGAGGTCTGATTTGGAAAGAATTACGGTGATGTTTTCCTGAAACGCAAGCGCCGCCTGTGGATCAACCTCGTTTGAGGTTGTGTAATCGCGAACCATGTTCTTTACTATGGAATCCATAGAATTGGAAATTTCCGCATGGGCGCGGGTAGCAGCGATATTTCTTGACTGGGCATCCGTACCCATTTTGGCGTTGCCGATGCCAACCAGCACGTCCTCCGGCGCGTTCCTTCTGGCGTTTGCGACATTATAAGGCATACCGCCTGAGACCGGTGGTTTGGAAGCGCAGCTTAAAAGGATACTATTTCTCCAAAGTTAAGTGCCTTTTTTCAAAAGCATCATGTTGAAGGCCATTTTGGATCGCAGTACTGGTCCTTACTTTTTTCTCCTGCGTGTAATAAACCCTTATGGCTGCCTTGTCCAGTTACTGCTATTGCTGTTTGGCCTGTTATAAGTGCCGGCTCTTTTATTGTTTCGCAAATACAGGTAAACAAAATTTCTATCGAATGCGTCACTTTGCCAGTCATCTTTCAAATCTACTCCGGTCCCTATAGTGGTGCTGGTAAGCTGGTGGTTGCCAAACGCATACCTTTCAATAACCTTTATGCTGGTGGGGATAGTAACGCTGATAAGTTCATTATTTCCGAACGCGTCACTTCCAATAGCGGTGATAGGAAACTCGCCAAAACACTGGGGAATACGGAATATTTGTTTTGAACCTGTATATCTGGTTATCCCTACCGATTTACCACCTTCCGCTGGCGCAACCCTAATTTCATATTCATCATTATGATACTGTTGTTACTGAGTGCAACTCAAAACCGTAATTGCTATAAGTATGGCAATCCCAAAAAACCTTAATTTGCCTTTCATAAAATATTCCTTCTCCGTTATACGTTGTTGCCGTTATTCTTTATATTCGTTGTTATCTCCTTTCAATTAACGCCATCAAACGTTAGTTTGTTGCCAACCAGAGTAGTACCACTGTGGGTGTAAGATGCGGTTTTAAGGTTGCCTTTTTTATACCTAAAATATTCTGATCCCTGCCTGGAAGTACCCGCAATTACCTCGGAGTAGACACGAACCACAAAGCCGTCAGGTATACCATTATCGCCTGGGTCAGCAGATCTAGTCTGGTTAATGAGGATGTCGTTACCGATGGCCCCGGTACGCTGTTCTTTTCCGTCATTATCCAAATAAGATATATGTAACTTGGCTGTAAACGCACCAGTGTTCTTCAAAGAAAGTTTTCCTATATCTCCCTTAAAATCGGCACCGATCGGTAAAAAATTGGCAAGGATCATCGCGTTAGAGCTCAAAGTTACTGTTGTGCTTGCAAGTGTAGAATTACCAAATGTTGCTGTACCTCCTGTCACAGTCCAGCTAACAAAATTATAGCCGGTGTTCGGTGTGGCCGTTATATCAATAGGCTTGTTTGCGGAATAAGTCCCGCTTGCTGGCTCAACGCTACCGTAGGATTTCGGGTATGGGTTTATCATTAGGTTAACCGGACTAGAATTAGGTGGTTCAGTGCTGACTGGTTTAGGCAAGTTTTTGTAAAAGCCTTCGGCAAATGTTATTGCGTTTCCATCTGGAGAGTTGTCAAAGACTCCATCAGCTGAATAGTCCCAATGAGGGATATATGAACTATCACGAGCGCAAACAACGGTATCCCAGCTTAATAAATTTTGGTTATCCAAGCTTGTGGAAATTATAAAATAAACATCGCAAACAGCATATAATGCGTAGCGGTAATTCCCCGCCGGTTCTCCATGTTCCCCAATAGTAACAGAAGTACTGTCCATTTCCTCGAACGATTTTGTTTTTGACACTGAAGTCTCTGTCGACTTTGTGGAGGTTTTTGAGTTAGTCCACGATCCTGTCCATTCAACGTTTAATTTTGCGGAGAATTGACCGGCAGGAAATGTTTGTTTATAAGCTGCTTCCATACCTACTTTAACGTTTTGAGTGTTAGAAATTTTTATGCTTTCTGCTATTGTTTCTGTTAATCCATTTGTTATCGTAGTGGTACTTATGGTTGTTTTTGATACAGATATAGGCGTCATGCCATTATAAGCAGCCAGTAAAACTGTCGAAACAAACATATTCCTGACATATCCCACATCAACTAAATAGTAATTTTTAGTTCCATCTGTATATGAGTCCAACACTTTTGGGGAGGACGCGGTACCGGAAGCTGAGGGAACGGCTCTTAACGCAAGGCTAGGGGTTACAGGAGCCGGAGTCGTACCTGAAGGACCAGTGGTGTCTGTTGGTGCGGAAGGCGTGGTAGGGGTACTCGGGGTATTAGGTGATGTTGGGGAGATTGAACTATCGCACCCTGTAAAGACCAAAGCAAACACCATCAAAAAAACAAACATTCCTGACAAAAATTTTTTTCTCATAAAAATCCTCCTTATGAATTCTTGAGTTGGCGAGTATGCTATGTGTAAAATTCTTACAATTCAGTTAACGTACTTTCACAGAAACAGGGTCAGACCAACCGCTTGCAATGTATCCTGCCTCACGCGGACGTGCCTTAATGTAATAATAAATTGTAGTGACTTGTTCCGGACGCGAATAATATCCATAATACCAATTATAGTAACCATGCTCATACCTGGTATTATAGGTTGAATCTAAATTCAACCGCGTATCAGCACTGTCCAAGTTAGTCCGGACACTAATTTCATAATCTCTGGCCCCTGATACTGCATCCCATGTGAGATGTAATCTTTCAGTAGATAGCTTTGTTGCAACTATCCCTGTTGGTGGTTTAAGATAGTATTGTGAGTTATCAACAACTTTTTTTGGCTCATCATTGCAAGCGATCATTGCAAGGACGATAACTGTTGTTAATGCGATAATCCCTAATGTCTTAATTTTGCTCTTCATAAAAAACTCCTAAATTCCTGAAAATACTTTACAGCGCCAAGGGCGCGTATTAACTATACGTTCGTTACAGAAGGTTTTTCATTTCGCTGTAAACCACGATAGCTACCGAAAAAATTATCAGTATAATGCTTTCGACCATAAGAGCCGGAAAAGCAACTTTATGGCAGGCCATAGACATTGAGCTGCAACCGCCTATAAGCGTAAGTGGAATGAATAGAGCTACAATGGCGGCAAAAAACACGCTGATAGCCAAACCCAGTTGTGTTTTGATGTCAGTAAAAACTAACATACAAATTCCTAATGCCGCGATTAACAAGCCCACACCTATTTCGGCCCGTGCCGACCAATGACAGACAGGAAAAGCGCTTACTGTAGGAGTGCAACAATCGGCTGTTTCCGGAATGGTGCAACAGTCTTCAGCTTCCCCGGTTGATGTCATGACCGGATCGCAAACCTTAAACAAAAACTGCGGCCCCAAGGCAATAAGCAACCCCAGAACAATTACAATCGTGCCAAATATTATAGTTCTTTTCAAAATAAACCTTTACTTACTACAGTTACAGTTCCATGTGCCGTATTTCTTTTCACCATAAAAACTCATCATATTAGCCACAGAACAGGTACGAGCTTTATCACTACCTGAATTGCCACAACTGCTCCGGGGAGAGTCATCATCAATATAAAGACCGGAAGTGCCCTGCTTTACAGTAACAGTGCAATTTCCGTTTCCGGGACACTCCATATGTAAACACCCAGCCAAAACCAGCCCCACTGTCATCACCAAGCCAATCAAGACAACAATAAAATATTTATTCATGCATAAACCTCTTTGTGGTATTTAAGTCTCCACTGACATATATAAAAGTTTCATACGAAACTCTTTTTACAAAAGGTAGGGCGTATGGTGTCATTCACTCGATGCACATCCTTATAGATCAATATCTCCAAAAATTGGGATCAAGTATTGCCCATGTAACGGTACCAGCAACAATAAGCGACGCCATAGTAATAATTAACGCCGTTCCCTTCTTATTCCTCGAAGCCAATGTCTGCTGCATAACCCCTTTGCTGTCAAATCTTTCCCAGCTGCTGCTATAAGTATTACTCGCCCTGTAGACGCCTGCCTGCCTGCCTTTGCTGTTATAGAACGCCTCAAAACCATTTCCTATCGCATTTTTTCCCAGATTAACGTTTGCCCCAATCGTAACCTCAGTGACAAGCCAATGATCGAGGGTATAACTGCCTGATTGGGAACTATGATAAGTTGTCCAGTTGCTGGCAAAAGCTTCCTGTCCAATGGAAGTAACACTGGAAGGGATGGAAACGCTAGTCAGCCCATGATGAATAGTCGCGTAAGAACCGTCTGATTGTTTTTCATTGGTCGTCCAGTGGTTGTCGGCAAATGCCCGATCCCCTATGGAAACAACGCCTTCAGGGATGGTAACTCTTGTAAGCCCGCTACGTTCATACGCACCATTCGCTATAGCGGTAACACGTTCGCCCCACAGTTCAGCCGGAATGGTCACAGTGCCGAGCTCACGGTTGTTTGAGCTGGGCCGTATTGCGCCGTTATATATCATGAAGCTCTTACTCGCTTGTATTTGCCCAGCGGATACAGGCGCTATCTGTGAAATCCCTGCTTCTTCCGGTAAGCGGCTATTTATTGAGGCAATGCGGATGGACAAGGGGTATTGTATGTCATCGCCTCTGACCCCGGTAAAGCGTACAGTGGTAAAGGCAGTACCGGGCCCTTCGAGCCTGGTTCCGCTAAAACTATAGCGGGAATCCATTTCTACGGTCTGCCGACCGATTACCTGACCTTTTCCGTTGAGTACTTCAAAGGCAATCGGGATTATGCTGCCCCATGTTCTGTTAAAAGGGTTGTTATTGGTTACGCCCTGCCTTGGCCAGCCGTCAAGCCTCCATGCCTGCGCTCTCTTTGTGGTCTGTAGCCCGTCATATACCGCCTGAACCGTTCTTTGTATCGATGTAGGAAATGCCGCATAGGTATGAAGCACTGCATCAATTCTCAATTCCGTTGTTTTTCTAACAGGATCGCGGGCGGATTCTTCTTCACGCACATTGTCAGAATACCAAACGGAACGTTGCGGATTGGTATTACACAGCATATCGCTTATAAACGTTTCGGTTTCTGTCAGTTTATCTTTCCAGTCATCATACCAGGTAAAATCATTTCGGACGTCCGCTCCGATATTCCCGGTTGATATATTAGCGGACAGTACGTTAGTTCGACTGACAGCCTCAACAAGCGAAGCGTCAAAGGCCGCTGCCTGAAAAAAGTACGTGAGGGCCGCTACCTCGGTTCCCTGCCGCTGGGCGTTAATGCCCTGCGCCATTGCCGTTAGCGCATTTACCTGATCGACCGTTGCCGCTCTGGTCAGTTCCGCTTGCGCTTGCGCGGTAACCTGTACGCCCATTTTCTGAAGCAGGTCAAGCGAAGCCCGCCGTACGCCGAGCAAATTATCCAGTTCGGCTATCGAAGTGGTTCCAGAATATGTAGCCACAGTCGTTTTATCGCTGTTTTTGTTAACAGTTAATTGCAGCGCATAGCCGGTGGTAGTTCTGGTTATAGTTCCCAACAACATATAGTCGGTGGATGCCAAGTGCCCAAGATCCCAACCGGCTTTGTCATCGTCAGCATAATAGCCTGACAAGAGCTCGTCGTATTGCCTCTGATTGTTTACCCGGTCAAACAAGGTCATAGCGGAAAAGCTGCTTAGGTTGCTCACCAGTTCATTTGCCACCAAATCAGGCAAGTACGCCTGATTTTCCGTAAGGCCGGAACCTTTTGGCGGAAGGACGGTAATGCTCCTTCCCTTGCCGCCATCTCCAGTCCAATATTGAGTAGAGGGAGTAGCCTGCGCCCCTAACTGTGTCTGTAGGGGTTGCTGCTGGGTTGGCTGCGACGTAACTGTATTAGGCGTGGATGTGCAGGAAACGAAAGGTATTAATAAAACTAAGGCAACTATGCGACAAAACTTATCCATTTTGTTTTGCCTTCTTCCTATTACCTTTACCTCTTTTTCTGTTTCTATAATTATCCCAAATGGCCCGCTCAATAAAACCCTGGATATACGCCTTATCCGTAGGATTGAGAGCCACAATCTTTTCACTAATGCTCATTTGTTGTATTTTCCTTAAAGCTTCATCCGGTTCCATTTAATATCTCCAAATTCATTAGGAGATATTATAATTCGCCTAGCGATATTTTGTCAATATTTTTCCTCCCAAAAAGCAAATTTATGCCTTCTTAAGAGTAAATTTATAACTGCATGAATAATTTTTTAACAAGTGAAGTTTAACCAGTAATAATAATCATTGACCCAGTGAAGTTGTTCATTTTATAGTAAAACAACATGGAAGCAACCTTGGCTGAACGTTTGGTTTTTTTGCTCTCAAAACTAAACATCAAGCAACTGGATTTTGCTCAAAGGATTCATTTCGCTCAGTCATATGTCTCTATGGTACTTAGTGGAATAAAGACAAGCCCCAGCGATCGGTTTTATGACGCAATTTGTCGTGAATTCAGCGTTAATCCTGAATGGCTTAAAAGCGGCAAAGGCGAGATCTACACCATACCCGGCTTACCTATGCCATCTGGTGATGCCGAGCTTATAGCAAAATTCCACCTTTTACCGGAATCAGAACAGCGTATAATAGAAGAAATAATTAACGCTTTTTTATTGAGAACCATGACTAAATAAAAACTATTGCCTTAATAATGCCCGCCGTCCCGCCGCTGCCATTCAATATCATACAGCTCAGGTTGCGGAGGCTTTCTAACCTTCCCCCAGTTATTTTCATCCACATGCGCCATCTTGCTTAAGTTCGCCCGTTCAATTGTTTTTTCGGCTTCCTTTTGAGCGGCTAGCAGTATTTCGGTTTCGTTAAGCTTTGTTTTCCTGTTTTCCAAAAGAAGTTCCCCATCCACGATAACATTATCAACATCCGTTCCGTTCGCGTTTGAAAAAAGGGCGAACAGCAAATTAAAGTTAGGCGTTATTTTTGGGTTAAGCAAATCAATAGTAATAATATCCGCCCGCTTGCCTTCCTCGACAGAGCCAAGCAAATGATCAAGGCCGACCGCCCTGGCCGCGCCAATCGTTGCCATTTCCAGCGCTTTCGCTTCGGGTATAAGGGAATTATCACCCGCGGCGTTCCTGTAATTTTGCTGAAACTGCCTCATGCAGCCCCACATATCAAATCCGTATCCGAGTTTTGTACCGTCTGACGTGATGGCCACATTAACGCCCGCGTCAAGCATTTTAGCCACAGGAGCCTGGGAACCTGGACATACCCCCGCGGAGGTTCCCGAATCGGCAAGGATTCTTATCTCATCGTCATTTAAATGGGAACAATGCTGCAGATGAACATCCGGGCCAATCAGCGCATATCGCATATCCTCTTTCAGCAATTCAAGCATCCCGCCGAAACAGTCGCAATGTATCCTCGCTCCGTATTTGTCCGCAATCCGGCGTATTTCTTTTGTCTGAAGCTTGTCATGTTCGGTAAGCTTGGTGAGCTGTTCTTTCGGCGTTGCGCCGGAAGGGTTTATGGATGTGATAAGCGTAAAAGGTGTAACAAAAGCGAAAGTCTTTCCGCCGTTTGTGTTGTTTAAGGTACTAATGACTTCCTCAAGGCTGCTTATAACTTCATTAAAGCTGACAGACTTTCGCGTTCGCGCATCGCCGTTCCAGCGGCTGAAATTGTGAGGCCAGGGGGGATGGCAAGGGCCGGTGCAGACAATATCTCGGACGCCTATTTCGGCATATCCTCTCGCGTTATTTAACGCCGGCGCGGGCGAATCACAGCGCGGCTGGGAACCTAAAACGCAAACCCCCGTGGTAACGCCGGCCTTTAACCTTTCCAGCGCGGAGAGCCGGCCTTCGTAATACCAAAACTCATCGGTTGTGTAATGCTTGTAGGTATGCGTCATGGCGGGCATCCAATACATTGTATCCCGCACAACAAACCGAAGGAAGGAATGTCCCCCATGTCCGTGAGCGTCAACAAAGCCGGGCATGATCACATGATTTTCGCAGTCTATAACCTTCTTCGCCTCGTACTTGTTTTTTATTTCTTCTGACGAGCCGACAAACAATATTTTTCCGCCGTCAACCGCCACGCCGGCGTTTTTTAACACGCGCCGGTTCTTATCCATTGTCAGAATGGTTCCGTTTCGCAAAATCAAATCTATCATACAATTTCCTCTGTTTAAATTACCTGTTTATATCACCCACTTGTATTCGCCGTTTGCTTCCACGCCGTAAAAATCGGCGTAACTCACGTTCCAGGGGCTTTTGCCAAGGTTGTCGATGCGTATACTGTTTTTGATAAGGTAAAGCCAAAAACCTTTATCGCCAATTTCGCCCTGGAGAATAATCCCAACCGGAATACCGTCCCTTAAAATGAGCTTGCGGTAATTGTTTCTGTCTTCTTTTACGAGGGTCTGGTCTCCGTCAGATGGATTGATAGCGCCAAGCGAAAGAGACAATAAGCCGAAAAAGTTGACGGTGTTTTTAATTGCGAAACGGTCGTCATAAGCCCACCTGGTGCCGGTCATGTTGTAGGCGGCCATCTCCCCCTGTTTCTGGGCGTTAGGCCAAATGCCGGAAAGTCCCGCGACATCCCCGGCGGCGTAAATGCCGGAAACGTTAGCCGCCATGTAATCGTCAACTTTCACCGCTTTTCGCTCGGTAAGCTCAAGGCTTCCTTCGGAAGCCACGCCGCTCCCGGCCAGGAAAGCCGTCGCCGCTCTTACGCCCACTGCCATAATCACCATATCGCAGGAGATTATTTCGCCGTCATCCAGCTCCAGGGCGGTGATGTTTTCGCCGACGCTTTTAGTGTTCACCACTTTTCGGGCAAGGCGGAAAGCGATGCCTTTCTTTTCAAAAAGTCGCTGGTACGCTTCGGCGGCGTGGGCATCAAGGTTGATCGCCAGAACAGAAGTCGCCATTTCAACCACGGTGATTTTTTTTCCCTCGCCGCCGGGCGATTCAAGGATGCCATATACCGCGTCAAGGCCGACAAGCCCCGCGCCAATAACAGCGATTTCTTTTGCCTTCTTCGCGTGGCCTACAATGGCGCGGGCATCGGAAAGGTGGCGAAGGCCAAAAGCGTTTTTCGCTGTTTTTAGCTCGCCTATGGGTGGGGTTACGCTGTCCGATCCGGTGGCGATAAGCACGGTGTCGCCTGAAGCGATCTTTTCCTCCCCGGCGTAAACTGTTTTTGCTGCGGCGTCCAGACGGGTGATAGTCTTGCCTTTAATCCACTGGACTCTAGGCGAATTTAAAATATCATCGTTAATAAAGTTGATGCTTTCAGCGTCCCTCTCGCCTGAAATAAATTTATGCAGCATACAGCGCGAATAAACTTCTTCATCCTGCGATATTATTACAACAGTGTCATCGCTCTTCTCTTTTAAAATTGTCCTCACCGCGCTTATGGCTGCGGCTCCCGCGCCGATTATTAGGTGTTTCATTATACATTACCCCCACACTTCTTCCACATGAATTGCTTCTTTGGGACAGGACTTCACGCAATTTGGCTCCTCATTATCGTCCTTGCAGAAATCGCACTTTAGAATCTTTGTCCGCATCGTGCTGTCCGGCTTGATGTTTCCGTAAGGGCAGCTCATAACGCACATGAAGCAAGTACCGCAGCGCTTCTCGTCGTACTGCACATGGCCTGTAGCGGGATCTTTTTTTAAAGCCCCTGACATACATGCACCTACGCAGTCCGGCACCGCGCAATGGCGGCAAAAAATCGGAACGTAACCGCCTTTACGATAATTGGCAATAGTATGGCGGGCTTCATTTTTGGGGTCAAGAAGGTCGAGATCGTAAACCGTCCCGCGGCTTCCTGTCGCGGTTAGCTCTCTGTGTGCCTGCATACAGGCAATGCTGCAATTTTTGCAGCCGTCGCATTTATCCTGTTCAATAATGATGCGCTTCATTATGCATCCCCTATATTTTCGATTTAAATTTTTAGCTCAGCGCGTTTTTCGTTGATGATAGTTTCAAGCAGAACTGCTGATTCCTTCGCGTCGCTGTTGATAATTACCCGGCCGCCGGTAAGGGAAATCATATCCTGGCAAAGCACCTGAGTGGCGACCTTGCTGCCGGTTACAAACGGGGGAAGGCCCAGGTGAAGGGGCAGCCCAAGCGCGAGGCCGAAGCATCCGTCCGCGAGAGCCTGCTCTTCAAGCCATTGCGCTGCGGAAAGCACCAGCGGAAGCTGCGGGATGTCGATGCCTATTGCTTCGGCAAGCTCGGTGGCGACAATTTCCAGCCGTCCTATGGCAAGGCAGGGGCCGAAGTTCAGTACAGGGGGGATTCCCAGTTTCCGGCACACCGCCTTGAGCTTTGGCCCGGCCAGTTCCGCCGCGTCGGGGATCATTAGGCCGCAGTTTTCAATCCCGCCTGACGAGCAGCCCGCCGTAAGAATGATGATGTCGCGGGCGATAAGCTCTTTTACCAGGTTCACAGTCAGCACATCGTGGCCGCCTGCGACAAGGCTTGAACAGCCGACCACGCCGGCGATGCCTTTGATGTCGCCTGAAATAATAAGGTCGATAAGCGGTTTCCATGAATCGCCCAGGAATTTCTTAAGCGAGACTTCGCTCACCCCGGTCAGGGTGTTGTCGTAGCCGTGTTCTGGGGCAAGGTTAAGCTTTACCTTTGGCCGCCTTTCCTTGTAAGCGGCAATTATCTTGCTGATGATCTTTTCGCATTGCGCCTCACGGTTCGTGAAATCAAACGGGATAAGCTCGGCGTTTGCTTTTTTCGCCACATCATCAATACATATTTGCTTAATAAAAAGCTCATCGCATACTGTTTCTATTCCCGGCAATGTGCAGTTAAACTCCGAAAGCACAGCGTCAATCGCGCCGGTAGCAAGAATCGCCTCGCTTGTGTAGTTGTTTCCGGCGTGGCCGTCAAAGACCTCGGTGTAATGAGCGCCGCGGAGCTGGAGGTCCTGGCCTACGCAGGTACAGCCGACAAGTTTAAAACCCTTGGCGCCAGCGGCTTTTGCCAATGCAACCACATCAGGCTGTATAAGCTTTTCCTGTAAATGAACAAACATCGTGTGCTGGTGGCCAGTAATCATTA
>Ga0268262_10003380_pt1 | contig 17346 bp, 15 predicted proteins | sample TergutNc150P3_FD_190354 | JGI IMG/M metagenome (GOLD analysis project Ga0268262, IMG submission 190354) | Nasutitermes corniger P3 segment gut microbial community from laboratory colony in Florida, USA - Nc150 P3 (SPAdes) (version 2) | ecosystem: Host-associated > Arthropoda: Insects >... | reverse complement strand
ATTTATTCCAGACGCGTGATATGGTGCGACTACATACACGCAACCATTTTGCTATGTCTGCTCTACTCTCGCCTGCTTCCATGTGTCTGATAATGTCTGCTCTTTTCTCGTTTGATATTGGCTTTGCCATTTTTAACCTCCTCCTGCTAACTACAATTAAATCATGCCTGACTAATAATAGTTGATTTGCTATAGTTTTGCAAGTCCAATGGAGTTGATGGGTTGCTCCCGACCGGAGCAGGCTCTGGCGTAAAATATTGCCAGCAAATAAGTTCGAAATACAGCAGAGACAGCGGAAGATCGGGAGCGGACGCGCAACAGGGTTTTGCGATTACCCTAGTATTTTGTTGATCGTATCTGTCTTAGATTGTAACTTTTAGTATGTGGTGTTGATATGAAAGCATATCTGGAAACAACAATATTTAATCGCTATTTTGAGGAATCCAGGGAACAGTCTAATGAGACGAAGCTGTTTTTTGACGAAATTGAGTCTGGAAAAATCGAGGCTTTTACGTCAACCATCATGCTGCAAGAATTGGAAAGCGCGCCCGATGTTATAAAATCGCGGATACTGGACTTGATCCATAAATACAAAATTACGATTCTGGCGGTTCATGAAACGGCTCTTGAACTGGCGGACACTTATGTGGAAATGGGCATCATATCACAAAGGTTTCGCTTTGATGCCCTTCATATTGCGATGTCGGTCATTCATGGAATGGACTGTTTTGTCAGCCTTGACTTTCGCCAAATTAATAAATGGGCTGTGAAAGCTGGAATCGAGGTCGTTCATCGCATGAAAGGTTTTGGACACTTGTTCATTTGCACGCCTGCTGAGGTAATCTATGATTAAGGGTGGTTTTGAAAACTGGCTGGATGCTATACGCATTGAGCTTTACCACAAAATCAATACTATGACGAATGAGACTGCCGCTACGACAATCAATGACTGCGGGAAAAAACTGGCGGAAGAACATGGTATTGCTGTGGTTGAACTTGAGCCTATACGCCAGAAATAAGGGGATTGTTCCATTTTTAATTCAAAATTGCGTCCATGCAATTTTGAATTCTTCGGTTGCTTTGATGCACGGCCCGCCCTCTTGGTATCCGATGTTCCATCGGATACACAAGGCCGCTCCGTTTGGCTTTGCAGAAATGCTTCGCATTTCGGGCGCGATGTCCGTATTAATTTTGCTTTTGCTGATGACAAGATAACTTATTGCAAGACCGTTTCGGCTTCCATGCGAACTCTATCCCGATCCCATCTGAGTTTTACAGTATCGCCCCTGCTGAACAAATCAAGAACTCGCTCCAGGTCTTTTGATGAGGTAATCGCTTTGTCATTTATGTGAGTCAATATGTCGCCTTGTTTAAGGCCTGCCGCTTCCGCGCTTCCGCCCTGATATACGCTCCAGACGCGAACTTTTTTTCCTGGTTCTGAATTCATACCAAGGCTGGGCCTATATTGAAACTCAGGTATATCCTCACACCCCGCGTACTCGGTTATAAAGCGCTGGGCATATTGTGTAATTGCCGCCAGACCATTCCAGTTGATTTTTTCAACGGTGTCCGTTGTGCGATGGTAGTCGGAGTGCATCCCTGTAAAGAAGAAGCAAGCTGGTATGTTGTGCGCCGCAAAGGGCGCATGATCGGAAGCATTTGCGAATATTGACGTGCCGCGATCCGCTTCGACATTCATGCCTTTCGGAGCCATTGCCTTGGCTTTGGCTATTGCTTCTGGACTCATTCCTATGGTGGTAAAAATCAATTCTGATTTGACTGGATTCAAACGGCCAATCATGTCCAGATTGACCATAAAACTCACTGATTTTATGTCAACGGTGGGGTTTCTTACCCAGTATTTACTGCCGTGCAGTCCCCATTCCTCGCCCGTGAAATGAATGAATAAAAGAGTTCGAGCAGTAGGATTTTTTTGGTAATAACGAACTAATTCCATAAGTGCCGCCGTGCCGCTGGCATTGTCATCGGCGCCATGGAATATGGTTACGAGACCGCCTCCATTGCTAGGTCTGCTTCCCAAATGATCCAAATGCGCGCCTATAACAACGTGCTGGGAATTTAACTCTGGATCGTTGCCTTTAATGGTAACAACTATATTGTTGAAGTAGCCGTCGGGTACGTCATTCTCAGAATTGCTGAAATAATATGGAAAACGTTGTATTTCAGGCTCTATTCCAATTTTTCTGTAGCTGTTGACCACATAATCAATGGCCTTATCCAAACCTTCCTGGCCATTGCCGCGCCCTGCCATCTCGGAGCTGGCAAGAATGGTCATATCCCTTTTCAAGCGTCCTTGGATATCGTCTTGTGCTTTAGCGGCGATTACAAAATATGCCGAAACCACAAATACAAATGCGCAACGTGTGAGTTGGAAAAGCACATAGCCCCCATGGCAACTTTTTAATTTTATTGCATATCCGTATTGATGGCTCTTAAAAAGTGTCAAGTCATTTATAGGGTAAGAGTAACTTTGTCAAGGTGCGGCGGTTGGTCGGGATTCATGCCCCGCTTGCGGGCTAACTGCTCAACCGCCAGTTGAAATGCTTGAATCATCACAAGCGGGTCTAGCCAAGGATCAGCCGCTTCTGGAAGTACTAAGTCGGCACCGTTAACTTCAGATGTGGAAATCAAGAAAACGCTGGCTCCAAATTCTCTCATTTCCTCGGCGGTAAGGGCTATGTCCTTTTGAGCCTGACCTCTTGGAGCAAATATCAAGATCGGATAACCGGAACAAACCAGTGCTCTTGGGCCGTGCTTGACTTCAGCTACTGAAAAAGCCTCAGCTTGCAGAGAACAGGTCTCTTTGAGTTTCAAAGCAGCTTCCAATGCGATAGACCAACTGGAACCTCTGCCTAAAATAAGGGCGCAGTCTTTATCCTGGAATAATTCAACAATAGGGCTTAAATCCACATTTTGGGCTTTTTCCAGTACATCGGGCAGGGATTTTAGTCCATCCAAAAGAGCCTGGTCTTGATTCCAGTGACCCACAAATCTTGCCAGGGCGGACATGCTTGCAATGAATGTTTTAGTTGCGGCAACGCTGAGTTCCGGACCAGAGCGTAATGGGCAAAAAATATCGGCTAACTTGGCCAAGGGGCTATCTTCAACATTTACAAAAGCCGCCGTTTTGGCGCCCGCTTTGGAACATGCTTCCAAAACTGTGACAATATCCGGACTTTTACCTGATTGAGATACACCGAGAGCCAAAGAATTCTGCATCTTCAGGGGCGCTTGGTACAGCGTAACTATTGATGGCGGAAGTGTGATTACAGGAACGCCCAGGCGTGCGGTAATCATGTAAGCACCATAGTTGCACGCATAGGATGAGGAACCGCGGGCAATGGTAGCGACAAATGCCGGCTTGCTGTCACGGGCGTACGCGCCTAATTCGCGGTAACATTCTTCATCCTGCGAAAGTTGATCGGCGATCACCGAGGGCGTGGATGACGATTCCTGGAACATTTTAGAGGTCATGGTATTTCCTCCTTAGTTAATTTAAAACTATACTATGTGGTACTACTTCAAAAAAACAAATTGATGTTTTGTGTGTAATAATTATTTTCATAGAAGAGTTGGAGCAACTGATGAGAATTCTTGTCACAGGTGGAGCGGGCTTCATAGGCAGTCATTTCGTTGATCGCTTTATTGCGGAAAGCCATCAAGTGTGGGTTTTGGATAACTTACGCAGTGGTTCCAGGACCAACGTCAATACCAAAGCGAATTTCATTTTGATGGATCTCAAAGATGAAGCCCTAGAGGCAAAAATCGCCGAGATTCGTCCTGAGGCTGTTTTCCATTTGGCGGCGCAAATAGATGTGCGTATAAGCTGTTCAGATCCAATTTTCGACGCGACAGAAAACATAATGGCAACGTTGAGGCTTATTGAAGCCGGACTCAAAAACGAGATGCGCTTCTTTGGTTTCGCCTCCAGCGGGGGGGCAATCTATGGCGAGGCCAACAGCGGCCCTCAGCCGGAAATTCACCCGGAAGTCCCGATGAACCCCTATGGTGTCGCAAAACTTGCCATAGACAAATACCTGCATTCCTACTCAATTCAGCGGGGCTTAAAGAGCGCCAGTCTGCGTTTCTCAAATGTTTACGGCCCCAGACAGGGTGCCAAGGGAGAAGCCGGCGTGGTGGCCGTATTTGCCAAATTATTGAGGGACGGCAAACCTTTGTGCATCAATGGCGATGGCCTTCAAACCAGGGATTTTGTGTATGCGCCCGATTTGGCCGAAGCCGCCAGCATGGTGCTTAAGCAAGGAGCTACAGGCGTATTCAATTTGGGAACGGGCATAGAAACAACAGTACTGGATTTGGCCAAAAATCTTTGCGCTATAGCTGAGGTGGACGCTTCATTAATTCAGCATGGGCCAGCCATTCATGGTGAACAACGCCGCAGTGTGCTTGACCCATCAAAAGCGGCAAGGGAATTGGTATGGAACCCTCGCACAAGTTTTGCAAGCGGCTTGAAAACTACATATGACTGGTTTGTTGCCAATAGGCTGGAGAAATGATGGGGGCAGAACTATTAGTAATGGCAGCGGGCATGGGAAGCAGGTTTGGCGGCCTGAAACAACTTGAGCCTGTTGGCCCCTGCGGCGAAAAAGTCATGGATTACAGTATCTATGACGCTAAAAGGGCTGGTGTTGACAGGGTCGTATTTGTAATCAGACGGGAATTTGAAAACGATTTTCACCAGCAAGTAGGTTCACGATTTGCCAAATGGGTTGATGTTGCTTATGCGTTCCAGGAAATTGATCTGTTGCCGAAAGGGTACTCTGTTCCGGAAGGCCGCGTAAAACCCTGGGGTACCGCGCATGCTATTTTGGCTGCCAAAGACACAATAAAAAAACCTTTTATTGCCATAAACGCCGATGATTTCTATGGTCGCAATGCTTATCAGGTGCTTGCGGATTGGCTTTCAAAGCCCGCTCAACCAGGGCCGGAACGATATGCCATGGTTGCTTTTCAAATGACCAACACCCTCTCGGCCAATGGAACAGTCGCCAGGGGCGTCTGCGAAGTCAATGAAAACGGCGTATTAAAAGCCGTTGAAGAATACACCACGCTGGAAGCCCATGAAGATGGTGTGCGTAATATTCAGCCTGATGGTTCTGTAACTAAATTCACTGGCATGGAACCTGTCTCTATGAACTTTTGGGGGTTCCGGCCAAGTCTCTTTGCACACTTAGAAGAGCTTTTCATTGATTTCCTGAAAGAGCGCGGACAGGAATTGAAATCTGAGTTCTATATTCCATTTGCGGTAGATGATTTTATTCGTACCGGACGAGCCACCGTTCAGGTACTCAATACTCCAGACCACTGGTTTGGTGTGACTTATCGTGAAGACAAAGAATTTGTGGTCTCATGTATTCAAAAACTAGTTGATTCTGGCGAATATCCCCACTCACTCTGGAGTTAATAATGAATGCCGCTGTAATCCAGCCTGTATTAAAGAAATTCAACATAATGGGTGACTTTATCAGCGCCGAGCCCTATGGAAACGGTCATATAAATGATACTTTCGCCGTTGTCTTTAATCAGGGGGGAACCAATGTACGGTATATTCTGCAACGAATTAACGGCGGCATATTCAAAACCCCGATAAAGTTAATGGAAAACATTGCACACGTAACCAAGCACATACATGAAAAAGCCAAAGCAAGAGGAGCGAATGACATCAGCAGACGCGTTTTGACACTTGTTCAAACAATGAACGGAGAAAACTTTGTATGCGATCAAGATGGCAGCGTGTGGCGTTGTTACATATTTGTCGAAAATTCCAAGAGCTGGGACATCATTGAGACACCGGAACAGGCGTTTGAGGCTGCTAAGGCATTCGGCGCATTCCAGCGCGATTTGATGGACTACAATGGCCCGCAGTTGTTTGAGACTATACCCATGTTTCACCACACACCCAGCAGGTTTGCGACACTGCAAAAGGCCGTTCAAGAGGACATAAAGAATCGCGCGGCTTCGGTAAAATCCGAAATTGATTTCGCTCTGTCCCACGCAAATCTTGCAAACAGTCTTATTTCTTTGCAAGAAAAAGGCATTATCCCTGAACGTATTACACATAACGACACCAAATTGAACAACGTGCTTTTGGATAACAAAACCGGCGAAGGCATCTGTGTGTTAGACCTGGATACGGTTATGCCGGGTCTGAGCCTGTATGATTTCGGCGATATGGTACGTACCGCCACCAATCCGGTTGCCGAGGATGAACTGGATTTAAGCAAGGTCGTGGTACAAGTATCCATGTTTGAAGCCATTGCGAAAGGCTATTTGGAAGGTACAGCGGGAACACTGCTGCCGGTGGAAAGAGAACATTTGGTTACATCAGGCAAACTGCTGACTTTTGAGTGCGGAATCCGCTTTCTGACAGATTACCTGCAAGGTGACACTTACTTTAAGATTAAGAGAGAAGCTCATAATCTTGATCGCTGCCGTACGCAATTTGCTCTGGTAAAATCACTTGAAGAACATGAAGAACGCTTAATGGGTTTCGTGGGCACGCTAACTTGAGGTGCAATTTAAAGAATGACCATTACGCTGGAGGCAACACATGAGTACAAGTAATCAAGCTGATAAACGCATTGCATTCAACATGCGCTACCTGCTCTTGATCTCGGGTCTTGGCGGCCTGTTATATGGAATTGATGTCGGCATAATTGCTGGCGCGTTACCTTACCTTGAAAGCAGTGCGTCAATGGCTTGGAAATTGACAGCGCAGCAACTCAGTTTTGTCGTTGCCGCCGTGCTTTTGGGCAGTGTCTTGAGTTCGCTGTTCGCGGGTATGTTGGCTGACCTATTCGGTCGCAAGCCCATCATGATCCTGTCTGGTCTGCTCTTTACACTGAGCATCCCGGTGATAGCCCTGGCTTCCGGCTATGCGCCATTATTGTATGGACGCTTGCTGCAAGGCGTTTCCGGCGGACTGATTGGCGTTGTTGTACCATTGTATTTAGCGGAGGGTCTTGGCGCGTCAAACCGGGGTAAAGGCACCGGCATATTCCAGTTGCTTCTGACAATCGGTTTGGTTGTGGCTGCTTTGATCGGTCTGTTTTATGCCAGTCAGGTGGAGGGCGTGGAAAAATCCGTTGCCGCAATGACAGATGTCGCTGCCAAAAGTAAAGCCATCTTTGACGCCAAGGACCATGCGTGGCGCTCTATCTTCTGGATGAGCGTTACACCTGGGATAATATTTACAGTTGGCGCATTTTTCATATCAGAAAGCCCTCGATGGCTATTCAAAAAGGGGAAATACGAAAGCGCGTTGAAAGCTCTTGGCAAAACCAGAACCGAGGCTGAAGCCAAGGATGAATACAAGGAAATGGAAGCAAATGCCAGTTCTGTCAAACAGGATGGCGGCAAGGTTTCTTACAAAGACAGTCTGCTAAGCAGGAAATACGTAATTCCTTTCGTGCTGGCCTGCCTTATCCTGGCCCTTAACCAAGCAACCGGTATCAACTCCATCTTGGCCTACATTGTCAACATACTCAATAATGCCGGTCTGCCAGGTTCCATCGCAAACTGGGGAGATCTGAGCGTCAAGACTCTCAATGTGATCATGACACTTGTAGCTGTCATACTTGTTGACCGCAAGGGGCGCAAATTTCTGCTATCGGTGGGCTCAGGCGGGATTGTTGTCAGTTTGTTCGTTGCCGGTCTGCTGTTTTTCAGATCGGAGCGCGGTCAAATTGACATTAAACAACATTTTAACGGTTTGATTCAGGAAAATACACTAATCCTTCCGGCGGTTGACAATGAACTGCTGGCTCAGGCGGGCGTTAATGTCAGCGAGCGAGCGCAACAGTTGACTATTGTCTATAGTTACGGTCCATTTACCAACGTACAAACCAGACGAACTGATGCCGTTGACAAAAAGGCCGTTGTTATTAGCCGAAACGACACTGTACAGGAAGATAGCGTGATCGGCAAATTCTTCCGCAAAATTCACATGAACCCATTTGCTGATCCATCTAAAGGTCTCAACGCCCCATTGGTCATTGAAAAAGCTCTGGTAGGCTCGGTTCCAAGCCAGACCAGCGGCTGGCTGACCGCTATTTGCATCCTCGCCTTTATCAGCTTTTACGCCGCCGGTCCAGGGGTCTGCGTTTGGCTCGCGTTATCAGAATTGATGCCTACTCGGATAAGGTCTAACGGAATGAGCATTGCTCTCCTATTAAATCAATTTGTAAGCACCACCATAGCTGCTGTATTCTTGCCAATGGTGGGCAATTACGGCTATGCGGCGATGTTCTTTTTCTGGTCTGGCTGTACGGTTATATATTTCTTGACGGCTTTATTCTTTTTACCTGAAACGAAAGGAAAAACGTTGGAAGAAATCGAAACCCATTTTGGTGGGCTTAAAAAATAAACGCATTATTATATATTTCCCCTGAGCGAAACACTTTATGAACAAGTTGGACTTGGACAGCCTGCAATTTAAACAGGGCTTGGTTGGTACCTTGCTTCAACATACGCCTGTTGCTTACATGATTATTGACAAATCATTAAAGGTTCAATTTGTAAATGAATATTTCGCTCAATTTAAAAAAATGAAAGCGGAGAATATTTTAGGCAAAAAATATTACAATCTGTTTAATATAAGTCCAAATTATTCCAACTTTGCGCTTATAGATGCCATTGATAGCGGTCGTAGCCAGCATTCATTGAAAAAATACCTTATGCCTGATGGCAGCGCAAGTTATATGGACGACTTTGCGATCCCAATCAAAAATGAAGATACGGAAGCCTTTGATTATATACTGGAAATAATGATTGATAGAACCAAGGAAATACAATTAATTGAGAAAAATAATAATGTGTTTTTAGAAATTATCAACTTAATCCTCAAGTTTATCGAAAAAAAGGACTATTATACTTGCTTACATTCCAGAAATGTCAGCGCAATAAACGCAAAAATTGCAGAATATATCGGTCTCGGGGAAAAAGCTGTATTTAATGCGGCACTCGGAGGATTGCTTCATGATTTAGGCAAGTTGTACATTTCAGACAGCATACTACAAAAACAATCAGCGCTTGACGATGAAGAATATGCCCTTATTAAAGAACATCCGATTTTTACATGGATATTGTTGAAGGACTTAAATTCATTTGAAACTGTAAATGAAATTTCAATAGCCCATCATGAAAGGTGGGATGGCAAAGGCTACCCCTCTGGATTAAAAGGGGAAGAAATTCCTATTGAAGCCAGAATCACAGCTATAGCGGACACATACGATGCCATGACCACCACCAGACCCTATAGAAAAGCCCTTGACCATAAATTAACTATTGAAGAAATTAAAAAAAATGCCGGCACTCAATTTGATCCCGAGCTTGTAGAAAAATTCATTCAAATGGTCGAGGAGAATTCTTTTGATAGAGATTCTTTGATTTCTCCAACCGAAGTAATAAATTCCATCAAAACTATTAAATCGAGGTATGATATTTCTGAAATATCGCACGAAAACGAAAAAGGCCTCGAATCCGACGAATCGTCTGCCATCAATATTGATATAGACAAAATAATATTGTCAGATTCATTTATAGAATGTGTTTTAAATAATACACCGGCATTTTATATGATTGTTGATCACTCTTTTAACGTATTGTATATTTCTGATAATTTTGCAACCATCTTGGGTAAAACAGCCGAAGAAATTGTTGGGAAAAATTGTTTAGATGCGATGGACAAAAAGATGTCGTGTTTTCAGACAAAAAATGGAACTATGATGTGTCCAGTTGTCAGAGCTTTTATTTCCGGCGAAACAGAGAGGCTGTCTTTCAATGAAGATTTGCTGGATTCTAAAATATATTTTGAGACTTATGCTGTACCATTTGATCTGGAAAATACATCAGGCGAAAAAATTGAATGTTGTTTGGAAATTATATTTGACAGAACTGCGGAGAGTACTATTCAAAACAATTTTGAAAATGATTTAAAACAGTTTATCGTAAAAATGCAGGATTTGGTTAATGAAATACTTCCTGATGTATCAAAAAAATTCCCTAGTATTGTACAAGAAACAAGCAATTTTGAAGAATATTTAGGGAAAATTCAAAGAGAACTCTCAGGAATAGTTTCCTCATCTGAAAATGAAATAATTTATGGGCAGCAGCTCACTCTGACATAGATGTCTTTCTCACAACCTTTTGTTGCAGAGGTGCAAAATGCGTTTCAACTATCTTTTACCCCTTGCCTTCCTGGCTCTTCCCGTATTGGCACAACGCATACAAATGCCGATAAACGACAACTGGGATTTTGTAAAATGGGACATGCCTCAACTCAAAAACAATGAAACGCCGAACTGGCAGCGTGTTTCAGTTCCGCACACTTGGAATGCCTTGGATGCCCAGTCAGGCACTGGAATGTACCAAGGCTATGGATGGTACCGCCGTAGTTTGGATGTGCCTGAGGAATGGAAAGACCAGCGCATATTTGTGCGTTTTGAAGGAGTTGGCTCAGTTGCGGATATCTACGTAAACGGCGCACAAGTGGGTCAACACAAAGGCGCCTATTCGGCTTTTTGTTTTGACATTACACCGGCGATAAAGTTCGGCAAGCAAAATGAAATTCGTGTCAGAGCCGATAATCGCGCCAGACCGGACGTAATACCTGTAAATCATTATTTGTTCACTGTATTTGGCGGCATTTACCGCCCTGTTTCAATCATAGTAACTCCGTCGGTTCACATAACCCCAACGGATTACGCTTCTCCAGGCGTGTATATCAGGCAGGGAAAGGTTGACAACGCTGAGGCCAGTATAGAAATCACCACCAAGCTCGCAAATAAAACTAAAAGTCCATCAGATCTGACGTTGCTGTCTGAAGTAAGAGACAAACAAGAAAAGGTGGTTGCAAGTACAAGAACCAAGGTACAAGTCCGTCCGGCAGGCGTACAGTCATTCAAACATAATCTGACAATTCAAAAGCCCCGCCTGTGGCGCGCTAAAAAAGACCCATATTTGTACACTTTGACCGTGTCACTTAGAGATGGAGACAAGACCATAGATTCCATAAATCAACCCCTTGGGTTGAGAAATTTCAGCATTGATGAAAAACGTGGATTCATATTAAATGGTGAGCCTTATCCATTGCGCGGTGTAAGCCGTCATCAGGAAAGGGAGAATCTGGGTTCTGCTCTGACGGAGGCGAATCATCAAGAAGATTTAGATATGATGATGGAAATCGGGGCCTCATCGCTGCGCCTTGCTCACTATCAACAATCTGAATATGTATATTCCGCTTGCGACCGCATGGGCTTTCTTGTTTGGGCTGAAATCCCCTTCGTCAACACCTGGACAGGGCAGGAGGGAGAAAACGCAAAACAGCAATTACAGGAGTTAATCCGTCAAAACTACAACCACCCATCAATATTTACATGGGGATTGCACAACGAAGTCTATGCAAAAGACGAGACAGAATTTCCGGTTCACCTCAATAAAGAACTGCATGATCTAGCAAAGACTGAAGATCCCGATCGTCCAACAGTGGCTGTTACCGGCTATGGTGATCTGGAAAAGCCCATGAATCATCATGCCGATCTGCAGGGACATAACCGATATTATGGCTGGTACGAAAGCAAAGCCAGCGATATTGTTGCTTGGATTGATAGAACAAAGACGCGGCCCGGTACATTAATTTCTCTGTCAGAGTATGGCTCTGAGGGCAACTGGCAGCAACAGAGTGAAAATGACAAAGTACAAGGCGATCCCGTAAACGGGAGATTCTACCCCGAAAGTTATCAAAGCAGAGTGCATGAAATTCATCTGGCCGCAATTGAAAACGCCCACCATCTTTGGGGTACCTATGTCTGGAATATGTTCGACTTCACCTGTCCGTTTTGGAACCGCGGCGATGTTCCCGGCCGCAATCAAAAAGGACTCGTTTCATACGATCGCCTTGTAAAAAAAGACGCTTTCTATCTCTACAAAGCAGCCTGGAGCAATGAACCTGTACTGTACCTGGCGGACAAGCGCCTGATAAACAGAAATAACCCCAAACAAACCATACATGTGTACAGCAACTTGGATTCCTGCGAATTAACTTTGAATGGCAACAAATTGGGACAAGGACAAAAGGCAGGGCCAAAAGTGCACTTTACCTGGGACATAACACTTGTTCAAGGCGAAAACCAAGTGGTTATTAACGGAACGAAAGCTGGTAAACGCTTTGAAGACAAGGCAACTTTTATACATAATCCAAAATCCGACATGTAGTCATGGATTCTGCCTTTCTTAACGATATAAATGCTTTTCGCAAGGAAATTGATAATATTGACGACCAATTGATGGTTCTTTTGAACCAACGCGCAAAAATTGCAGTGAAATTAGGCGAATTAAAAGCCGCAGCTAAGCTGGAAGATGCACATTTCCGTGTGTCTTCCAGGGAAAGTTCTATCATTGAACGCTTAGAAGAGAACAATGAAGGTCCTTTCCCTGTCGGAGCAATAAAATTGGTCTTTAGTGAAATATTTAAAGCCTGTTTAAGTATTCAGAAATAAGGCACCAATTCATTTTTTGAACAGGGGATTTGTATGGACAACTTCAATTTCCAAAACCCGGTAAAAATAATTTTTGGTCGTGACCGTTTACCATCAATTACCGCTGAAATACCAAAACATTCCAAATTGATGATCACTTGTGGCGGCGGAAGTATCCGCAAAAATGGTGTGTACGATCAGGTTATAAACGCTTTGACAGGCTTCAATCACATTGAATTTTGGGGAATAGAGCCTAACCCGCTCTTTGAAACCCTCATCAAGGCAGTTGATATTGCCAGAGCGGAAAAGGTTGACTTTCTTTTAGCCGTTGGGGGTGGCTCAGTTGCTGATGGTACAAAGCTCATTTCAGCAGCCATCCCATTCGACGGAGACCCTTGGGAAATAGTCAAACGCAGAGCCAAGCCGACAAAAGTTGTGCCTTTTGGTTGCGTATTGACACTTCCGGCAACCGGCTCCGAGATGAATTGCGGAGCGGTAATAACGCGACGTGATACCAGGGAAAAACTTTCTTTTCAAAATCCGATGGTGTTCCCGCGCTTTTCAGTGCTTGACCCAACATTCACTTACAGTCTGCCCGCAGTGCAAGTGGCAAATGGTATTGTTGACGCTTTTGTGCATGTGACGGAACAATACCTGACCTTTCCCGCCCAAGCCCCGATACAGGACAGGTTTTCAGAAGGCATACTCTGCACATTGATTGAAGAAGGCCCAAAAACCATTGCCAATACAACGGATTATGATTCCAGGGCCAACCTCATGTGGGCTGCCACTATGGCCCTAAACGGACTGATTGGCTGCGGTGTTCCACAAGATTGGGCTACTCATATGATCGGTCACGAACTAACGGCTTTTTTCGGTTTAGATCATGCCCAGACCCTTGCGGTAGTCTTGCCAAGCTTGCTTTGGGTTCAGCGGGACTCAAAGCGTTGGAAACTTGTTCAATACGCAAAACGTGTGTGGAATATCAACGATGGCGGTGAAGCCGAACTAATCGAAAGCGCCATTGGCAAGACCAGATCATTTTTTGAAAGTCTGGGCTTGTCAACACATCTTTCAGACTTAGGCGCAACAGAAGACATATCCGATCTCATAGTGAGCCGTTTTCAGAGCAGAAACATGCTGCCGATGGGCGACAGCAAGGATTTGTGCGCCGATAAGATACGCGAAATACTACGGCTCACCAGATGAGTTGCTGCACTCTAGGCAGTATCGTCAATAGAGTTTGGCCCAAATGACGAGACAGCGTATATGCACAGCGGCCAAATATGAGGCAGTGTTCTTCGCATAACTCGTCTGGTTTGTCAGCCTGTGTGCAATCAGCAACGGTACCTCCTGTAATAAGCTCGATCCTCTTGAATTCTTCGGCTGTTATTCTCATGCCAAGAAATTAACACGTTTCCAAAATAGTGTCAACGGCAGCTAGAGTATAATTTAGGGCATGAGACTCTTCACTCTTCTGAAAGGACATTTATGAGAGCAACTTTGATTTCTATCGCCTTTTGTACGTTCGCTTTTGTCATTGGGGCTAATGCTGACGAACAGCCAAATACCAAGCTGAAATTGGGAGATTCAATACCCAGTGTGGATGTTCAGGATCAAGACAAAGTGACTGTAAATCTGGTGCAAGAGGGCAAAAACGGTTACACGTTGTTTTTCTTTTACCCAAGGGCGCTGACACGTGGATGCACAGCCCAGGCATGCAGTTTGAGAGATGCTTATGAGGAACTGCAAGGCAAAGGAGTAAGAGTTTTCGGCATTAGTAATGATCCTGCGGAAAAACAAAAGGAGTTCATAGTTACAAATACGCTGCCCTTTAAACTCCTGGCTGATACAGAAATGAAAGTGATCAATGCATTTGGCGTGCCGTTGTTGAATAACTCTATGGCCAGCAGGCAGGCTTATCTGTTCAAAGATGGCAAATTGGTTTGGTTTGACACGAAAGCCTCCACAGCAAAGCAAGCTGAGGACGTTTTGAACGCATTGACAAACCTGCCGCAAACAGACAAATAGGCTTTTATGTCACTCAATAATGCCATCATTACACGATCAAACCGTTTCACGGCCTTTGTGTTTTCGGCCCTAATAGCGATAATCCCTATAAGCGGCGCGGAGTACGATACAGAGCAGACAAAAAGAAGTGACGCCAGATCATTGAATGTTTCGCCACATAACCCGCCAAAGCTCGTCAGGGGCATATGGAGGCCACCGGCAGTTCAGGCGGGCCACAGTATTGAATTTTACGGGAGCGACAATCCGCGAATTGTCGCTCTGGACGGTTCGTACTTCAGACCGCTGGTCAACATGGATGTGAATGTTATGTACCGCATTAAAGGCGGTGGAAATTCAAGCGAAGTTTCTCAAAGCGACATCAAGTTTACAGTTAAAGGCAGGTATCCAGATCGAGGCATAAACCCTGAGCCAGATGTAATTCCCGCTCTGCGCGAGTGGCATGGTGGCAAGGGAGTTTTCAGGCTTTCCGAAAATTCCAGGTTCGTTGCGGATTCAGATAAAAGCGCCGCTCTGTCTGCCGCCCAAAAAACTCTTGGCTTTTTTAAAGAGATGCTCAATTTTGAGTCAGCCATTACCGCCAAAGGCGGTACAGGCTGCGTAGAATTTATCTATGTCCCGTCTATGCTGGACGAATTGGGGGATGAAGGATATTACTTGACTATAGGAGAGAGTATTTCCATCAAAGCTCCGACGGAAAAGGGATTGTTGTACGGTGGTGTTACGGTGACACAAATTCTGTACGGTTCTGCCGATAAGCGCACAGCGCCAAAGGGCGAAGCTCGGGATTATCCCAGATATCCGATACGCGCGGGCATGATTGATGTTGGTCGGCAGTACATCCCGCTCAAATACATAGAGCAAATCGGCAGGTATATGGCATGGTTCAAGCTCAATGAACTCCATATTCATTTGAACGATTACTGGGCAGCTACAGGATATAAGGCCTTTAGGTTGCAAAGTGAGAGACATCCGATAATAAATTTGAACCTTGGAGATGGCACTAAAACCGATGGTTTTTACACAAAAGACGAATATCGCGCTTTCCAGAAAGAATTGCTGAAATACGGTGTTGAAGTGGTCAATGAAATTGACACGCCCGCGCACTCCGAAATTTTCAGGAGTGCGGGCATACCCATGCGTGACATTGGGGACATGGACATTACCACAGATACAAATCGCAATATTGTCGCAAATTTCATATTGGATTTGTTTGATGAGTACACGAGCGGTTCTGATCCTGTGTTTGTGGGCAGGAAAGTACATTTCGGCAGCGATGAGTACGGAGGTGGCAAATCGTCATTCCGCCAATCTCATGCACTTTATAACAAAACCATGACTGAGGGGTTGCTTGGCATGGGGCTGGAAGTCAGAAAGTGGACAGAATTTGCATCTTATCACGCTGATATGCCGGATAGCTTGGCTCAAAACCCGAAAGTGGCGGTTAACATGTGGGCGCCTTATTACGCCGATGTGCAAAGCGTCTATGACAAAGGCTATAACGTGATCAACACTGTAGGCGGCTGGTTGTACCTGGTGCCGGGCTGTGCCAGCGGTTACCCTGACTATTGGGGATACTCCTATTCAAACAATGGTGATTACCGTTTGGATTATCTATATGATTCATTCGAGGTGAATAATTTTTCTCCCAAGCGCAATGCCGGCAGAGGTACCACGATAATGCCAAAAGCACATCCACGTACTAAGGGCGCGCAGTTTTGTGTATGGCATGATTTCCCTTCTTTTAACGGCGGATTCTCGGAATTTGACATTTTTGACAGAATGCGCTATGTAATACCTTTCGTTGCAGAAAAAACATGGCACGGCGAAAAGACAACTGCTCAAACGTACGCCTCATACGCCGCTCGCTTCTCCAAACTGGCCAATCGCGCCCCTGGCGGCAATCCCGGGCGCTATGTGGAAAGCAAGTCAGAATTGGTCGCTTCATACGATTTTAGCGCGGCAAACCCCTTAAATGACCTTTCTGGAAACGGATACAACGCTATTGCGGACGGCGCGTCATTTTCCTCTGAGGGGCTTAATCTCTCAGGAACCGGAAAAATCAGCTTGCCTTTTAACTCAATTGGATATCCTTTCACGCTCAGATTGAAAGCAAAGTTAAGCGACATCCCTGCCGACACGATATTGTTATGTGGCTCGGACGGAACGCTATACGCCAACTACAAAGGTACTGGCCGCATTGGTTTTGAGCGCGGGGGAAAAGGTATTGAGTATCATTTTGAATTCGTGGACGCTGACGGTCTAACTGTTTCTAGTCCGACAATATCTCCTAACGAGTGGTTTGATCTCACGCTTACATGCGATAAGCGATTTAGCGATATCGGTACCGAACAGACCAGACCTGCCCAAACCGATACAGCCCTTTACATTGACGGCGTGAAGCAGGCAGGACGCGCCATTTGCGTCTGGATACACAACGACAAGAGCTTTATCCCCATAACAAACAACAGCGGCGGACGCAATGGAGTTACTTATGACTCAAATTCTTTTGTGCTACCAGTTGAAAATATTCTCCCAGGCGTCAAAGCCATAGTAAAGAGCATTGATATTTACAACAGACAACTTGCAATCAAGTAAATCCAACGAACTTCTTGCAAAACTGAAGGCACAGAGATTACTACCATTTCACATTAATAATGCAAGTAATATAGCAATTTTAGATGGCGTAGTCCATTCTCATGACTTCTGAATCCAATTTTATCAATATGTTTCGCATGAATGTATTGCACATTTTGGACTACGAAAACTAAAACTGCTATAAACTAGAATAGAATGCTTG
>Ga0268262_10003379_pt1 | contig 17349 bp, 15 predicted proteins | sample TergutNc150P3_FD_190354 | JGI IMG/M metagenome (GOLD analysis project Ga0268262, IMG submission 190354) | Nasutitermes corniger P3 segment gut microbial community from laboratory colony in Florida, USA - Nc150 P3 (SPAdes) (version 2) | ecosystem: Host-associated > Arthropoda: Insects >... | reverse complement strand
ATGAAGACAAGAACGCCATTGTTGATGAATTCAGAAAAGCCATTCGTTTTGACAGAACGCCGCTCAGTTTTTCCGCTATTTCGCAGTTCGGTTTGATGGAAGTTAGCCGCAAGCGAGTCCGCACAAACTTGGCAAGCGAAAAGCACAGCAGCTGCCCGCTCTGCGGAGGTTCAGGCATAGTATTCAGCATGGAAGCTACCCTTTCTTTGATAGACCGCTACCTAGCGCGCATTGCAAAAAAGAGCAAACTCAGAGGAGTCCAGCTGGTTGTAGCTCCGCCGCTTGCCACGCTTTTGAGCGATGATTATGGCAGAATGTTCCACTATTTGGAACACAAACATTCTCTGGACATAGACCTTTTGGAAGCCGAAGAATATGCTGTTCATCAATTCTCTTTTATAAATCCAGATAATGAAGAAGATATAACGGAAAAGTTTGCATTTAATAGCTAAATGAACACAAGCGAAATGACATGGGTCAGCGGATGGGCAAGCGACATCTCCATTTGGGAAGACGAGATTTACGAGCGTTTTCCTCTTAGCCATAGATTTGTGGATTATTGGGATTTAGTTTCCGATTGCCCTGATGATTTTTGGGACAAAAACCCAAGAATTGCGGAAAGCCAAACCATAGTTGGGTGGAGCATGGCAACCCTTGCCCTTTTGCGCAATTTGCACAAAAAGCCAGCGGAGCAGAAATGGGTTTTGATTTGCCCCATAGCGGATTTTTGTGGCAAAGGCTGTTGGAAACCCTCCGCCGTTAGAGCGGCAACTCCGGCCAGCTTTGCCGCTTTGATGGACGATGCACCAAAAGAGGAAAGCGAAAAATGGGTGGAAAACGCCATGCGCTATTCACCTAAGCAATTAGCCGCAGGGCTTGACTATTTAATCGAAAAAAAAGCCGACTTTGCCAAAATTCCCAGCAACGGGTTGAATATAGAACTGATTTTTGGCAAAAAAGACCGAGTTGTGCCTTTGGCGCAAAAGGAGCTGTTCGCTCCCCTGCTCGCTCAAACAGGCGTGAAAATCACCGTTTGCGAGAACTTGGGGCATTGGCTAAAAGGTTATTTTACTATATTGGGTTCTTAGTTTATTGCGGATGTGGTGGAATAAGGATACCACCACATTTGGTAGAGAGTATTATGTTTGGGCAGTATTGCGGATGTGGTGGAATAAGGATACCACCACATTTGGTAGAGAGTATTATGTTTGGGCAGTATTGCGGATGTGGTGGAACTGGTAGACACGCTAGATTCAGGTTCTAGTGCTGGCAACAGCATGAAGGTTCAAGTCCTTTCATCCGCATTTTCCTAAGGATAATTTACTAACTTCAAAGTATGAAGGCAGTGGAACTATACAACAAATTGCGTTCCGTGCAAAACGGAACTGTGCTTTGCCAATACTCAATGGAAAATTGCGAAAAACTGGCAGATTTAATAAACCAAATAAACGAATTGAAAAAAGAAAAAAACGTTGCGATTTTAGCCCACAGCTACGTTGCGCCAGAAATAACCTTTGGCGTGGCAGACTACAGCGGCGACTCCTACCAACTGAGCAAAAACGCAATGGAAACAAAAGCTCAAACCATAATTTTTGCCGCAGTTGAATTCATGGGCGAAACCGCAAAAATTCTAAACCCGGATAAAAGGGTACTTATACCAGGGACAAACACAGGGTGCAGCCTAGCAGACAGCATAACCGGAGAGCAGGTGAAAAAATTGAAAGAACAATACAAAGACCACACCTTTGTCTGCTATATAAACACAACAGCTGATGTGAAAGCTGCCTGCGATGTTTGCGTAACCAGCTCGAATGTGATTAAAATTGCAAGCAACATTCCAAACGATAAAATAGTGTTTTTACCCGACAAGCTCATGGGCGAAAACTTGAAAAACGAACTGGAAAAAATGGGCATAAAAAAAGAGCTTGTGCTGCACACCGGCACCTGCTACGTGCACGAGCAATACGACCCTGACTTGGTTGAGTATTTCAGAATTCAAAACAAAGGTTTGCGAATAGTGTGCCACCCGGAGTGCCACCCTGGGGTTGCCATGCTGAGCGACTATGTGGGCAGCACCGGGCAAATGCTGGATTATATCCGCAGCCTCCCGGAGGAATCTCCAATTTTGCTTTTAACCGAATGCGGGCTAAACGCCAGGCTTCAGAGCGAACTCCCAACCCGCCGCTTTATAGGCAGTTGCAACCTTTGCAAATACATGAAGAGCAATTCGCTGGAAAACATCCTTCAAACTTTGAAGGAGCCGGACAAGGCAAAAGAGATAAAATTGAATACAACCGTTTTGGCAGCAGCAAAACGGTGCATCGAAAATATGTTCATTTACAGTGAACGCTGAACAATCTTAGGTAGCCTTATTTTCCAGCAGCGGCAGTTTCTTCTTTCAGTTTTTGTTGCAAAGCCGCAATTTTGCTTTCAGCAGTCTGCAAGCCGGTTCTAACTTTTTCCAAAGTAGATTCGTTTATGTTGTTTTCAAGCACTTGCAAACCGCTCTTAATTTTATCAAGCGCAATGTCCGCTTTTTCTGCCACTTTTTTCTTCAAAGATGAATTGCAGCCGCAATCGCAATCCGGTTCGCATTTACATTCATCACCGCACCCACATGTGCATTCGCCATTCTTGCGATTATTATATTGTTTAAAAGCTTGAAAGCCTGCAGCTGCAGCTGCAGCGCCAAGTACAAAAGGAACGAAAAACGCCATAATAATACCTCCTTGGTTTAAAGGAATAATATAGAAAATGTATTAAATCCCCATTGCGTTTGCCAAGTCTGCAATGTCGGAATTTTTTGGGAATTTTTGCTTTGCTTTTGAGACAATTTGCACAGCTTCCTGCACTTTGCCGCTCAAAGCCAATGATTGCCCGTAAAGGAAGGCAAATTCAGGCTTATCGCCGAGCTCTCTTTTCATAAACTCCAAATTGTCCAAAGCCTCGGCAGCTCTATCATTTGCAACGTAGATTTCCGCGAGCGCAAGGGGATTGTGCGGAGCGCCGAGCATTAAATCTTTAAGCACTTTTAAAATACCTATTGCAAGCGTGGTTTGCCCAGTTTTATTCCAATACTCCGCTAAAAACTGCAAAGAATTTACATGAGCTTCTTTTGTATTAGACGGCAAAAAATTTACTTTCTGAACAAAAGATGCCAAATAACCGTGCCACTTAACGGCTTCATCAGTTTGCCCTAGCTTTAACAGGAGCCGTGCCTTTTGGCTTAAAGCTGGCTCAAAATAAGGTTCAAGTTTCAAAGATTGATTCAGCCAATCCATAGCCTCGTCCTTTTTGCCAAGTTGTTCCAAAATTCTAGCTATGTTTTGCGGAATCAAAATCTCAAATTCATAGTAATGTTCTTTTTTTGATTTTTCCAAAGCGTTTTTCAACCATATAAGCGCATTTTCATAATCCCCTATTATTTCATGGCTCGTTCCAAAATGGTACATCGCATTTGGATTCATCTTCATGGGGTCCGGGAATTCCTCTTTAAAAAGCTCCAAGTTCCTGCGCTGCTTTTCCTTTAGCAGCGAAGGGTCTTCGTAACCCGTGTGAAAAACTTCCAGCGGTAGTTGTACCTCTGTAAATTTGAACTTCCTCACGCTTGCCAAAATTTGCTCATGTATGCGGCCTTCAAAACATATTTTTGGCGTATTTGGCAAAACCCTTATCTGCGAAAACCTTATTCCCGTTTTGCCCTCATCAACGGAATTGCAAACCACAAGATAAAATACCTTATCAGGGGCTTCTCGCATCAGCAATTCGCGAAGCTCTTTAACCGTTTTTTTAGGCAACCTATCATCTGCATCCAGCCATATTATCCAACGGCTGGTAGCTTTTGAAATGGAATAATTTCTCGCTGCGGAAAAATCCTTTATCCATGCGAAATGCTCTATTTTTGCGCCATAGCTCTGCGCTATTTCAACAGTTTTATCCGTTGAGCCTGTATCTGTGACTATAATTTCATCAGCCAAACCCTCAGCGGATTTCAAGCACTCCCCTATGTTTTTCTCTTCGTTTTTGACAATCATGCAAAGCGAAAGCAAAGGGCGTTTATCGTTTTTGTTCAGCAACGCCGCATTTGCACGCTCAAACAGCCATTTTCCCTCTTCGTTATCTTTATCTTCTTTAAGCATTTGCTCGGCATAATTTTTTGACAGCTTATAATTTCCTTGCTCAAATTCCCACAAGCTCAAATTTTTTAGAGCATCTTGCTTTATAACAAAAAAATTTGTTCCACCTATAGTTACATTCGCCCTCATGGAAGCTATTTTTCTGAAAATAACCATGCTCTCCGCTTTTTTATCCTGCATTAGCAGAACCCTGGCAAGCCCGTAATAAGCCTCTTCGTTTTTTGGAAACTGCTTTATGCATTTTTCAAACGTTTCGTTTGCTTCTTCTATTTTATTCAAAGCTACCAAATGCCTAGCGTATTTGTTCATGGCATTCATCTTTAAGTCAAGCATTTCCGGAGCGCAGCTAAATTCTGCCGCGCGTCTATAATAATCCGCAGCTTTTTCCGTTTCGCCAATTACCGAATAAGAATCACCTAGTTCAAGCAAACCTTCCAATTTCTTTTCCTGTTCCGGGTCTGCCAGCTGAAGTTCTAAATTCCTCCTAGCTTTCTTTTGCCGAATTTCCAAAGTTTCATAACCCATGTGCCAAATCACAACGTTGGTATTCACAGGATTTAGTCCCAATTTATCAGCGGCTTTCATTATATTTTCATGTACGCGGCCTTCAAAGCGAATTTCTGGATGGTTGGGGAACATCCTAGCTTGCATAAACCTCACTCCTATAGGCTTGCCACCTTCCGTGTTGCAAACAGTAAAAGAAACCATGCGGTCTAGCGGTGCAAGTTTTAGTTTGTTAAAAGCCTCTATTTGGTCGGGTGGAACATAGTCGTCTGCATCCATCCACAAAACCCAGGGGCAACTCGCCTTTTCAAGGCTTAGATTGCGGGAATAAGCGAAATCCCCAATCCATTCGGAGGTCATCAAAACCGTTTTTGGAAAAGACTTGACAATCTCAATGGTTTTATCCGTAGAACCGGTGTCGTTTACGATAATTTCGTCTGCAAAGGGCAAAAAACTCTGAATGGCGCGCCCTATATTTGCTTCTTCGTTTTTAACTATCATGCAGATAGAAAGCGTGTTCCTTTTGCCTACGCAAGGCAGGGCTTGTTTTATGGTTCCAAATGGCATAGCTAGGAAGCAATATAGAAATTTACTACATTACTGCTATATGACACGCATAGTTTGTAAATTCGGTGGAAGCTCCGTAGCAGATGCAACGCAGTTTCGCAAAATAAAAAGTATTCTGGAAGGCAAGCCGGAAAGAAAAATTGTCGTGGTTTCCGCGCCCGGCAAAAGAAATTCCCAAGAGGCCAAACTAACAGATTTGCTCTATTCAACTTACGATCTTGCAAAAAAAAAGCTGGATTTTACAGGGCCTTGGAAACTCATAAAAGAACGTTATATCGATATAACGCAGGAGCTTTCCCTGCAATCCACAATACGCGAAGAATTAGACGCCTTGGAAAAAACCTTGCTGACAAAACCGGACGAATTTTCAGTTGATTTTGTGGCAAGCCGCGGCGAATACCTGTGCGCAAAAATAATGGCAGAATTTTTAGGGGCAAAATTCATAGATGCCTACCCCCTTATACAATTCGATAACCAATACCAAATCACAACGCAAAGCTATGAAAACATAGCATTTGCTCTTTCAGACATAAACTCCCTTTACGTTGTGCCTGGCTTTTATGGAAGCGACATGAAAGGGAATCTGAAAACATTCACACGTGGTGGTTCAGACATCACCGGCGGAATTTTAGCGAACGCCTGCGACTGCTTGCTCTACGAAAACTGGACGGATGTATCCGGGCTTTTGATGGCAGACCCGCGCATTGTTAAATGCGCGCTTTCCATAAACTATGTAAGCTACCGCGAAATAAGGGAATTGGCATATAGCGGGGCAAGCGTGCTGCACGATGAATCCATATATCCGTGCAGGGCAAAAAACATTCCCATAAACATAAGGAATACCAACTCGCCAGGCGACCAAGGCACAATCATAGGCCCAACTCCGGAACACACTGCAAGCATAATAACCGGCATAGCCGGGCGCAAAGATTTTTCAATGCTCTATATAGAAAAAAGCATGATGAACAAAGAAAAAGGGTTTGGGCGCAAGATTTTGGCAATTTTGGAAGAACATGGGGTATCTTATGAACTTTCCCCCTGCGGCATAGATTCCATGAACGTGGTGGTGGATTCCAAAACGCTCCATGATGTAGAAGCAAAAGTTTGCGCAGAGATTGAGCATAAAATGCAGCCGAACAAAATAAAGATTTTCAACAACGTTGCCCTAATAGCCACCGTTGGTCATGGTATGGTAAATCAGGTTGGAACTGCGGCAAGGCTTTTTGGCGCGCTCGCAAAAGAAAAAATAAACGTGCGCATAATAGACCAAGGCTCATCGGAAATAAATATCATAGTTGGCGTAAACGAAAGAGACTTTGAAAAAGCGATAACCGCTATTTACAACGAGTTCGTAGGGTAATTAGCTCATTGCAGCTCTATTCCTTCCTGATGCTTTTGCTGAATATAACGCTTTGTCCGCTTCACCCAATAATTGCACATGAGAATTGCTATCATCTGGAACGGCGCTTGCCACACCTACGCTGATTGTTAAATATTTTGAACATGAATTCATGGGATGAGGTATTTTCATATCTTCAACGCTTTGTACCATTGTTTTTGTAAATTCAAATGCTTCTGCCTTTTCAACAAATGGCAACACGCAAACAAATTCTTCACCGCCAAATCTTGCAGCAAAATCGGTTTCTCTTTTTATACTATTTTTTAAACATTTTGCAACAGCAATAAGAGCTTTGTCTCCCTCTAAATGCCCTAAAGAATCATTGTATTTCTTAAAATAATCAATGTCTATCATCAATATTGTTACAGGGAGATTTAAACGACGGTTTTGTTTCCATATCAAATTTATGTATTCCAAAAACGAACGCCTGTTGTCCAATTTTGTCAACTCATCTGTTGTCGACAAATTTTCCAATTTTTCGTTTGCAACGGTAAGTTTTTTAACCATACCGATGAATAGCATCGCTAGTATTGCTCCTAGCACTATGATTGCCAATCTCATTATTCTCATATCTTTGAAATATACGGCTTTCGATATCATAACGGCTATATACCAGCCATTTTCAAGCTGACGGAAAAATAAAACGGACGGCTCGCCTCTGTAATTTTTTACTCCGTGTTCTAAAACTGGTATCCCCTGTTTCAGGTCTTCCGCTATAGGCAATAAACTGCTGTCAATGTCCACCATTTTTTTGCCATACATTGTTTTGTCTGGATGGGAAAGTATTTCTAATCGACTGTTTAGCAATATTCCGTAGCCGTTATGCTCAAAATGCGTATTAACGGTGAGTTCCCTAACCCTGTCCAGTATTATATCAAGGCAGACTATGCCCAGCGGCTTGCCATCTGCGTCAAATATACGGCGCGTGAATGTCATGGTATATACGTCCATTGCTATTCCCATATACGGTTCTGTGACTGCTGTTTTTCCGTTTGCCTCTACCGCTGCTTTGTACCACGGGCGGTCGCTGGGCGTAAAGCCGTTTGGCGGTACCCAGCCTGTGCCATCGTGAAACCTATTGCCAAATACCTCAAAAAAGCCATATACTCCGGTGGAGTATATTTTATATTTTTCATTGTCTAATATATAATCATTGATATCCGTTATATATTTTGATACACTTTCGTAATCCGCGCCATGCAATATCATCAAGCGGACCGTTTCTGACAAATACACGAGCATATTTTCCAGTTCTTGAAGGTTGGAAGCGATGTTGAGTTCTGTGGTATCAAGAGCGGATTTAGCATCGTTCATTATATGCCTGCTCTCTATGTTGCTCATAAACCATGCACTCAAAAAAACCAACAGCGCAAACGCAAGTACTATGAACAGCGTGTATATAAAGTTTTTTTTCATCTATTTCTCATTCTCCATTGTTTCATAATCTCTTTCAAAAAACAGCACTATATTTTCCATCAGTTCATCAGTTGCAGAATGAGTGAAAAACCATCCCTTTTTGTGCATATCCTCCGCCACGCTCTCAATGCGCATAGCCAAAGTTTCAGGATAATCAAAATTATCCAAAGATAAAACTCGCTCAGAAATTTCTTTCAATTCTCAATTCTCCATTCTAAGAAGCTCCCTTTCCGCTCAACATCACTTCAAGGGTTTTCAATTTCAAATTCAAATCCACCAAGGTACTGCGGTTGCGTATGTATTTATTGTCAAGCCGCATCCAATCGTCAAAATCAATGTCATTGCGGCCACTGGTTTGCCAAAAACATGTAAGCCCAGGTTTAACAGAAAGCCTTATGTAGTGCCACGCATCATACTCCCTAACCTCATCAGGGGTTGGCGGCCTAGGCCCAACAAGGCTCATATCGCCTTTTAGCACATTAAAGAATTGCGGCAATTCATCCAAGCTGTGCTTTCGCAAAAACGTCCCACCATATTTCAATATTCTAGGGTCATCATCCATTTTAAACGTAGGCCCTCTGTTCACCCCGCTATTCTCGGCATCTTGCAGTTTTTTAAGTTTTTCCTTTTCCTTGTCTGCTCCGGGGTACATAGTTCTGAATTTATAGCATTTAAACGGCTTGCCATCACGTCCAATCCTGATTTGCTTGAATATAATCGAATAGCTTTTTACGGCATTGCCACGTTTCCTTTGCTCAGAAGCCCATTTCAATAGAGCAAGTTCCACCAAAACAGCGCACAGAAACATAGTTAAAGAAAATATCACTATGCAGAATAAACAACCTACAATATCTATGGTTCTTTTCAAAAATCTTCTGTAAATGCCATGAAGAGTTCTCTCTTTCACGTCTTCGATGGAAAAGCGTTTTATATCAAAAAAATGAGCCTCGCTATTCCACTTCTTTATAAACCTGTCCTCTTCCTTAACAAAAAACTGAGACTTGCCGCTGTAAAAATATGTATTGAAACTTAAATGCCTAAGGTACTCAGAAAGCCCGGCTTCCCTTATGTGTTTTTCCACGCGCTCTTTTAAGCCTTCCAAAAACGATAAATCCTTATTGACATACAAACTCCAAAGACAATCTTTGCCTTGCCCTATAATGCTAACATTTTCTTCTAAAAGTATAGTTTGTATGGATATTTTCCACATTTCTAAAATTCTACTGTTCTTTTCCTTTTTTCGCCTAAATGGGACATGCAATCTAAACCTATCGTCAGTAAAGTTTTTATATGGAATTTCAAACCACAAAAAACACTGATTTTTGCGATTGCTGCGATATATCTCTTCCTTTATGATTTGCAAAAAATATTTTCTAGGATATACAAATTCATCATTTGCCAAGACCCGCCCATCTATCATTTCAATACGTTCAGTATCGCTCATCTGGCATATATCTTTACGGATGAATTTAGGGGTTAACCATCCTCATTTATGATTTTTATAAGCTCATCCAAAACCTTGTTCGCTTGTTCATTTGAAATTTGGCAGGTTCCTGCTGCTGCATGTCCACCGCCGCCATATCTCAGCATAAGCGTACCGATATCTGTTTGGGAAGAACGGTCAAAAATAGATTTTCCCGTTGCAAAAACAGTATTCTGCATTCTAAGCCCCCATAGAACATGGATGCTTATGTTAATCTCCGGAAACAAGGCGTAAATCATAAAACGGTTGCCAGCCCAAATGGTTTCTTCATTCCTTAAATCCAAAACCCCAAGGTTTTTATGTACCTTGGTGCAACGCAAAACCTGTTCCCTGAACTGCTTTTCGTGAGCGTTGTAAATTTGTACCCTTTCAGCGACATCCGGGTGCTTTAGAATTTCATCTACAGAATGTGTTTTGCAATAAGATATAAGCTCCATCATAAGCTGGTAATTGCTTATGCGGAAGTCCCTAAAACGCCCAAGCCCTGTGCGGCTATCCATCAAGAAATTCAAAAGTTCCCAACCCTTGGGGCTTAAAATATCTTCGCGTGTAAACCGCGCGCTATCTGCCTTGTCAACGGCTTTCATCATCTCAACATCTATTCGCGTGAATGTCTCCAAGCCGCCGAGCCAATCATAAACAACCCTTGAAGCAGAAGGCGCATTGGGGTCCACTATATAATTGTCCACGTCAACCGAGATATTCCTCAAAATTTCGCTTTCGTGATGGTCAAAAACATAAGCGCAAGAAGGCTGATAAGGCAAGTTGGTGCTTATATCATGCTCGGTGAGCTCAATCAAGCCATCTTGCATGTCCTTTGGATGAACAAACTTTATATCATCCACAAGGTCTAGTTCCGTTAAAAGCATTCCGCACACAAGCCCGTCAAAATCGGACCTGGTCACCAAACGGTATTTTTTACCGTCACCTTTAAGTCTAGCTAAATTTTCATTCATGTTTACTCTCCATTATTGTTAAAGATAGAAATTTTAACACCAATGCCTCATTTTTTTATCCATTCTCTATTTATGTCTGGAATATCCTCCAGCAAGCGAACCGTGTGTTGGCTTTTGGGATGCTGAGTCACTTCCTCTGGCTTCCCCGCTTCCACAATCTTGGATTCATGCATAATAAAAATACGGTCGCTCACATAATAGGCAAGCCCTATATCGTGGGTGATGAACACAATGGTCATCCCTAAATCCACTTTGAGTTTCATCAGATAATCCAATATATTTGCCCTAACGCAAGCATCAACCATAGAAGTAGGCTCGTCTGCAATTAGCACCTTGGGTTTTAAAGCAAATATGCGGGCTAAAAGCATTCTCTGCATCTGCCCACCGCTCAACTCAAAAGGATATTTCCCCTCAATGTCTGCCGGCTTCACATTCACAGCTAGAAGAGCCTCGTCAACCCTTCGCTCAATTTCCTGTTTTGAGGGCTTATCCTTCAATATGCCAAAAGCATCTTTAAGCTGGGAACGAATTGAAAAGAATTGGTTAAAACAGCCAAAAGGGTCTTGAAAAACGCTCTGCACCTCATTCCAATGGTCTTTGGTATTTGTAATCTGTTTGTCCCTGTATAAAAAAGAACCGGAGTCCGGTTTATAAAGCCCTAGCATTATCTTTGCCAAAACGCTCTTTCCGCAACCAGAACCGCCAACTATAGAAACTATTTCTTCATCTGCAATATCAAAAGAAACATCATTTACTGCACAAACCGTTTTTTTGCCCTGTCCAAAAAACTTGCTGATATTCTTTGCGGAAAACACTATATCATTCGGCATAATCGCACCTCACTAAACGTTCTCCCACCGTACGCATATTTTGAGTTTTCTGTTTGCATTCAGACCTTGCGCTTGGGCAGCGTTCTGCGAAACGGCAACCAACTATTTTTTTTGTAAGGCTAGGAGGCGCCCCTTCTATAGTGGTAGGTTTCCTGCTCTTTTGCTCCGAATCCGCACTCAGCATGGCACCCATCAAAGCCTTTGTATAGGGATGCCTAGGGTCGTGCACAACCTGAATGGCGGTGCCGTACTCCACAAATTCACCTGCATACATAATGGCTATGTTATGGGAAACGTGGCGGAGCAAAGGAAGCTCGTGCGTGATGAATATCATCGTTGAAAAAATATTCTTTTCGAGCAAATCAAATATCATTTTAATAACCACTTTCTGAGTGGTGACATCAAGAGCGGAAGTTGGTTCGTCTGCAATAACAACTTTGGGATTTAGCAAGGTTGAAATTCCTATAACCGAGCGCTGCCTCTCTCCCGCTGTGAGCTGAATAGGGTAAGCATTTAAAATACGTTCGGTTTCCATTCCAAATAAATCAAAACGCTCGCGCAAACGCGCATAGACTTCTTGCCTATTGATGGATTTTGTTGAGCTGTGCGCTGCTATAACATCTGCTGCAATGTCTTTTATTCTGCGAGTTGGGTTAAGGGCGTTAAAAGCACCTTGAGGAATCATCGATACTCTTTGCGAAAGGATATTTTCGCGAACATTCTCCGGCGTTCTGTTCATAAGCGATTCGCCTTCTACCAAAACATCGCCGCTGGTTGGGTAAAGAGGCGGAATAAATAAACCCATCAAGCCATTGACCAAAGTGGATTTTCCACAACCGGACTCACCGGCTATGCCCAAAATCTCACCTTGCCTCATTGTAAAAGATACATCGGTAACCGCATTTATCTTTTGCCCAAAGCGGGTTAAATAATGTAAACTTAAATCATTAACTTCCAATATATTAGCCATCACCGCCTACTTCCTCAAACGAGGATTAAATACGCCTTCCATAGAATTATTCAATAAATAAAGTGCAAATACTATAACCGTAATAACAATAGCCGCCGGGAAAATGCCCCACCAATAACCGTAAGTTATAGCGGAGTTATTTTTTGCGGTATTGAGTATAACGCCAAGCGAGGTAGAGCCTTCACCTATAGGTCCAAGGCCTATCATGCTGATAGCGCTTTCCGATAATATGCCGCTTGCCACTTGCATAATGAATACCATAAATACATACGAAGCTAAGTAAGGCAAAATGTGCTTGAATATAATCTGCAAGTTAGAAGCTCCATTTATTCTAGCAAGGGATATATGGTCGCGCCCTCTTATGCTGGCAGCTTGAGCGCGCACGGAACGAGCAGTCCAAGGCCAAGTTGTCAATCCTATGAGCACGGCAATCAAAGCTAAAGAACGACCTTGAGGCCAAGACGCACTGACTAAAACCAAAACCACAAATGAAGGTATGACTATGAACAAATTAGTTATCATATTTAAGATATCGTCCACAAGGCCGCCTTTAAAACCTGCGAAAAGACCTATTAGAGTTCCGATTGTAGTAGCGATTATACCCGCCATAAAGCCCACGAAAAGGCTATTTTGCAAACCTCTAAGGAGCAGGGCCACATAATCTTGCCCTAAATTATCCGTTCCAAGCCAATAATCCCCAGACGGCGCATCGTAAGACATTCCGTCCGGCGAAGCCGTGTATAGAGAAGAGCCGAACAACCCAGCAAATATAGTCACTAAAAACAAAAAACTGCCTATAACAAACATAGGCTCTTTTATCAAATTTCTGAGAAGTTTAAGCACTTTGCATTCTCCTTATTTAGCGTCCATGGATAAACTTTGCTTTACACGAGGATCTAATAACGCTATCAAAATATCAACAGTAAAATTCGCAACCAAAACGCTGGTGGTGATTAGCAAGGTCACACCTTGTATAACAGGATAGTCATTGGTCTGTATAGCGGTGAGCATAGCCATGCCAAGCCCAGGATAAGAGAATATCATTTCCGTTATAAGCGCGCCACCTACCATTTGGCCAATGGAGAGAGCAAGCCCTGTCAACTGCGGAAGCATAGCATTGCGGAACAGGTACGCAAGCACTCTGCTCTCTTTTAAGCCGAGCCACTTTGCGTATTTAATGTAATCCGTTCCAAGCTCATAAATTCCCATGGAGCGCATACCTATAGCCTGGCCACCCGCCAATATCAGGAATATCGACAGGAACGGCAAAACATAGTGATACGCCGCGGAAAGCAAAAAGTCCAAGGAGAAGCCGGGCGTAAGCTCAAGGGCATAAGCGCCAACAGCTGGGAAAATTTCCCAAACAATTCCAAAGAAATAAACAAGCACCATTCCAAACACAAAGAAGGGAATGGAACTCATCAAAAGAGCAAGAGGGAATATCACTTTATCAAACACCCCGCGCCTATAAGCTGCAAGAGCGCCTAAACCGTTGCCGAATATCCAGCCGAATAAAATTGCCGGCAGTTGCAATGCTATTGTCCAAGGCAGGGCCTGAGCAATTATTTCAGAAACCTGTTTTTGATTTTTAAAAGATGTTCCCAAATCGCCTTTGAAAACCTGCCCTATATAATTTGTGAGCTGCGAAAATTTAGATGCCTTAATGGCATTCCCATTCTCATCACGCTTTATGCTACCTTGCTCGTCCACAATGATTAAACCAAAGCTCTTGCGAAGATTTTCTTCCGTTTGCTTGCGGATCTCAGGGCTGCTAAACGATGACTGCGCCATCATTATATCAACCGGATCTGAGCCCAAACGCGGCAAAAAGAAATTAAGCGCTATGGCAACCAAAAAAGTTAGGAAGTACCATATCGCTCTCAGCAAAACGTAACGGACGGTGGGGTATTTTTTTAACATACTACTTAACCGGCTTTAACCGCCAAAGAGTGTTTATGCCGCTTCCAACCCAAGGCAACTGAGGAGGGGCATATTGATTTTTCTCTGTAGGCCAGCCATCCCAAACCTTTGTGCTAAACTGATAGTATTCCTCTGGCAGATGGCAAACCGGTATAACTGGCTGGTCATCTAAGAATATGTTGTTAAGCTCTGTGTAAGCTGTTTTTAGAGAATCCTCATCCGAAAGCAAAGGTATAACATCCAAGAGATGGTCCACCTTTTTGTTATAATTTGCGGCGCTGGGATTGTTATAGCGACCTTCGTTCTCGTTCATGGAATTGCCATCGCCAATAGGGCGCCAATTACGCGAAGACATAACGGCGTTAAAGCGATTCCAAGGGAGAGAAGCCGTAACTGCAACAGGCGGCTTTCTCATAATCAGATCAAAGTCACCGCTGGGCAAAGCTGGCCAGTACTGGCTGCCATCCACAAAACCTTCGCGAACATCTATGCCAATAGAACGGAGCTGCTTAACCACCAAATTAACAATGGCTTCCCAGTCCGACCAACCAGCGGGAGCCTTTATCAATAAAGATGGCAAGGTATCGCCATTTGGCCCAATGGAATGTTTCAAAACGCTGTCTTTATCAAAAATCGCTTTATAACCAGCCTCTGCGAGCAATTTTTTTGCATATTCCTTGTCGCCAAGAGGAACGCTGTGCTTGTTCACCTCTTCTTCATTGTAATACTTTTTCTCCAAGCCGGAAGACATTATCAAACCTGGTTTCATAGGAGGAGTATAGTTAGAAAGCGCAAGACGGCTAATCGCAGAGTAGTCTATGGCAGCAGCCATTGCGCGGCGGAACTTTTTATCGTTTAATGGAGCCTTGGTGTGGTTCAAATACAAGAAGTGCATGGAACCCGGAACAAAATAAGGAGGAGCATCATACCAAGTGCTTACGCCATCTTTCTTTTTTTCGCTTATGCGAGGGATGTAATTCATGGAGGCATCCAACGCGCCTTTTTGCAGGTTTATGGCAAAATGGTCATTGTTTTTGTATATGGGATGAATTATATATTTAGGAACAGGAAGCGCACCCTCGTGCAAAACCTTGTTTCCCCAGTAATCATCGCGGCGCACCAAAACTATGCGCTCGTTGTTGTACTGGTCAAGGGTGTATGGACCTGACACAACTGGGTCTTTATCGCATTTAAGTTTTTTGACGGCGTCAAAATCGTTGTTGTTATCCGCTAGATATTTCTCAAATACATGCGCAGGAACTATGCGAACAGCTTGCAACTGGTCTAAAATAGCAAGCGGATTGTTGCGTGCCTTTTTATTGACCATAAAAGATATTCTTTCAACATTATTGACGGTATCCACTTTTATTTCGGAAACAAACTCGTTTATGTAAGATACCGAGGCTTGCGGAAATCTTTTGCCAAGTTCATATATAAACTTCACGTCCGTGGAAGTGACAGGTTTCCCATCGCTCCACTTAGCCTCCGGCTGAATATCCACAACAATTTTATCGGTATTTGACAATTCTTTTTGATAGATGCCCAATATAGGCTCGGTCACGCCGGTTATAGTGTTGTAAGCGGTCAAGGGTTCATACATTATGTTGAACCTATCATTTGCAGGCCAAGCTACCAGCCAAGGCTCTACCAAAGGATTGAAAGTATTTGGGTCGCCCCACTGAGAACCCGATAGGTAAAGGGTTTGGTCACGTGAATAACCGGTTTTTTCGGAATCCTTAGCATCTTTCTCTTCGCAAGAGACTAAAAGAGCAAAAGATGCTGCAAATAAGCCACATATAACCCGTTTTGAAAAAGTCATTTAAAACCTCTCTTTGTTGTCCTAGCTGAAATATACAAATTTTTTTTAAAAAATGGGACAAAAAATTGAGAATCTGGCTGCTTTGGGCTATTAAATCAAGTAATCTTTGCAATTATCAAAGGCTTTCAATACAGTTGGGTCAAATTGAGTGCCACTGCCGCCAAAAATGATTTCAAAGGCTTTTTCTTTAGGTATCCCCTTGCGATAAACCCTGTCGGAAACAAGAGCGTCATAAACATCCACAACAGACATAAGCCTTGCGCAAAAAGGGATATCCTTCCCTTTTTTGCCATTTGGGTAGCCTTTGCCGTCAAACCGCTCGTGATGGTTCAAGGCTATATCATAGGCATATTGCAGATAAATATGGCTTGCGAACCTTTTTTGGATTTTTTTTATAAGAATTGCCCCTTTTTCGGTGTGCTGCATCATCTCAATCCGTTCGCTATCGGTGAGCTGGCCCGGCTTTAGCAAAATTGAATCTCTAATCCCTATTTTCCCAATGTCGTGCAAGGGAGCAGCACGGACAATCAGGTTTAGCTGCTCTTTTGTGAGCACTTCCTTCTCTACAAACTCCTCTCCCAGCAAGCCTATGAACGTGGCTGTCCTAGTTATATGCCCGCCAGTGTATTCATCTCTGCTTTCCACCGTTTGCGCAATTACCTCCGCCATGCCTTCTTGAAAATTAACCATCTCGCGCTTTACCGTGTGCATCCAACGTAAATTATCCGTTTTGAATTTCGCCAAATCAGACATTTTGGATATATGCTTAAAACGAAGCATGAGCAGTTCTTTATCGAAAGGGAAGTAAAGAAAATCTACAGCGCCTAATTTTCTGACTTTAATTTCCGTTGAAAAATCGCCAGAGTTGCCAAAAAATACCATTGGCAATCGCTTTTTCTCAGCATCTGGAATTTTGCCTATGCTTTCAATTTCATCTACAGCTATAATTGCAATTTCGGAAAAGTCGACCGCTTCTCCAGGTTTAGAGTTTATAAATTCATAGGAAACGGATAAGTTTTTTTTAAAATACTCCCATTTTTCAGGTTTTGTAGATATTAGCTGAATATTTTCCATATATTAACCAAGTTTTATAAAAATACATTATTTATGGAGAAAAAGGAAAAAGAAATAGCTAAAAATACAGACGGCAGGACTCGAACCTGCAATCTTCTGGTTCGTAGCCAGATGCCTTAATCCAATTTGGCCACGCCTGCATTAAAATAGCCCCGGCAGCTACCTTCTCTCCCGCGCCATTTCGGCGCGGTACCCTCGGCGGCACACGTCTTAGCTTCCGTGTTCGGTATGGTAACGGGCGTTTCCCGTGGCCTATTGCCACCGGGGCATTTCAG
>Ga0268262_10003378_pt1 | contig 17350 bp, 15 predicted proteins | sample TergutNc150P3_FD_190354 | JGI IMG/M metagenome (GOLD analysis project Ga0268262, IMG submission 190354) | Nasutitermes corniger P3 segment gut microbial community from laboratory colony in Florida, USA - Nc150 P3 (SPAdes) (version 2) | ecosystem: Host-associated > Arthropoda: Insects >... | reverse complement strand
AGTTGCTTCCAAGCGCCTCATAGATAGTCGTGAAATTCCTCAGCGAGCCTTCAATGCGGCTTCTGGCATAATCGGCGCATTCCTGCTTATAAAGCATCTTTGACCAGTCTGAAGCAATGACAAGAAGTATTTCCCTGGCTGCCTGGTTCAGCGCTCTCTCTTTTAAACCGGTATTGTTCGGAAAGCGATCTACCAGCTCCACCATCCTGTCCAGCGCCCTCATCGTATGGCGGTACATCCAGTCGTTGGAAGCGTCAAGCCAGGTTTCCGAATAGCCGTTTGTTCCCCAGGAAGAAAACTCGGGCGTCAGAACCTGAACGGTAGAAGAATCCAGTTTGCAGAGGTACTCGGAAGGAGTCATAAACTGAACTTCCTCGTTTTTTGCCCCCTCCCTGAAAAGGGCTTCGATAAACCAGCTCCCCTCATGCCAAAAGCGGCCGAAGCTGTCCGCCTCAAAAGCGCAAAGGCTCAAGGCAGGCTCGTCCATCAGGGCGGCTGCTTTTTTCAGCCGCGAAAGGCGCTCATCAAGAAAAGAGCAGGCATGGCTTGCGGCCTTCCGGCAAGCCTCTTCGCTGTTGTAAAGAACGCTGCCCGAGCGATCATCGCCTGAAGCCCAATACTTAAACCCTGTATAGTTACGGCTGCCCTGGGGGCCAAGAAAAGGAACCAGCCTTTCCGCCGGAAGCTCAAAGCCCTGATCCCGCAAGTTAAAGCGGTAAACAGGGTCGCGAACCATCTTCGCCATATCTTCGGCGGAGTAAAAATCACGGCCAAAAATAACGATGCCCTGGTGTGTTCTGGCCGGATAGAAGCTTCCCTTTTCCGCAAAAGGCCTCGCGAAAGCCAGAGCATGTGTGTCCACGATTGTATAGCCGAAATTGTAAGCCCTGAGCCAATAATCCAATTCTGCTTTCCACCCCAATTCCGGAAGCCAGAACCCCTGCGGGAACCTGCCGAAATTCGCCTTGTAGGACGAAATCGCAACCTCAAACTGGGCCTGAACAGCTTCGGGATACCCTGTATAAAAAGGCAGGAACGCGCTTGTCGCGGCTGTAGCCAGAATTTCAAGGCGGCCTTTTTTTTGATAATGATCAAACTTCTTTAGAATATTGTTTTCGCACTTTTCGGTAAAAAACGCTTTTTTCTCAGTCGCGCGATCATAATAAAGCCTGACAAGGGAATAAAGGTCAGGATTTTCCGCTGTTTCCCGAAGCTCCTGTTCCCCGAAAGCAATCTGCTTATTTGTATACTCGTTATAGCGCTTTATAAGAAACTCATCGGTAAGCATATGGCACAGGGCAGGCGAGAACGAAATCGCCATCCTGAAAGGAACAAGATCCCTGTCAAGCCGGTCAAAGGCTTCAAGAAGCGGAATATAGGTCTCCGAAATGGATTCAAAAAGCCAGAGCTCCTGGGAAGGGTTTTGAATTTCAGAGTTGCGCGCAAAAGGCACATGCCCGTTAAGAACAAGAGACAGGGTGTAACGGTTACTCATTGGAGCTTTCGCCTTCTCCCTTTTTAACGCGAAGCTGCCTTTCGTTTCTTCGAAGCACGTGAAAATCCGCATAGCCTGACAAACAAACAAGCTCATTTCCCCAAGCCATGGAAGCGTCATGCTTTCCGGCGATGGAAGGCAGCTCAGGCAGATATGGCAGTTTTACGGCTTTTGAAACCGCAAGCGCTGTTTCAATCCCGCCGACACTTGCGCAGAATTCTACCTTAAAATGGCTATTGTCTGACCATGAAATATCGGCTTCAAAAGCCGGCGATAAACTCAGGTACCAGGCTGTATCATCGCTTTTAACAGGAATTATGAAGAGCCCGCTATTCCCGCTCCCGGAATTGTTATCATTCAGGCGGGAAATTTTTAAGTAATAGCCATCAAAATTTTCGTCTTTTTCAAACTGCTCTTTCTCGGACGCTTTAATTTCCCAAAACACAAATGCCCAAAGAGGGTCGCGAATCATTACGTCTATAAAAGTTATGTTATACTGCTTCGGCAAAGGGACAGATTCGGTCAGGATTAAATCCTTTATTTCCGCTTCGCTGCTGCCCAAAGAGTTGCTCTCTTCTCTGGAAGAGAAATCCAGCAGTTCTTCTATTATCAAAATTCTGTCTGGGTTATCCGGAATTTCAATCCCCAGCTTAACGGCAGCTGCAAGCAGATCCCCTGTCGCCAAACTTTCAAGATACGCCCTTGTCATAGGAAGGCCTTCCATAATTAAAGTATCATGGCAAACAGGGGGAGAGTGTCAAGGCGCATATGCGTTAACTTAATTCTCAATATTTCTCACAAAGGCACGTCGGACTAAAGTCCGCGCTCACAAAGAACACAGAGGAAAATGAAAATTTTATCTATTTCTCAGCTTTTAAATCACAATAAAATTGAAGGGTACATTCGGAATTTACAAATTAAACTCAAAACTCTGTGTTCTTTGTGTACGCGAACCGAAGGTTCGATGCGCCTCCGTGAGAACTCTTTTTGGATCGATCTATTTCTTAAGTTAACGCATATGGTGTCAAGGCGTCCTTTACATTATTCTGGGAATAGCACATAAATAATTATAGGAGAAAATTATGGCGCGTATTTCAAAAATATACCGAATACTAATTTCCGCGTTAATGGCTTTGCTGGGATTTTCCTGTAGAAATCATGGTGATGTTGTTGAATACGGTGTACCGAGAGCAACCTATAAAGCCAAGGGTGTTTTAGTATCAGAATCAGACAATGCCCCCATTAAGGGAATACGCGCTGAATTAAAAAGAGATAGGACAATAGACACTGCTTACACGGACAGCGAAGGCTTTTTTTCGCTGGAAGGCAGTGAATTTCCCCGCCAAAAACTATATGTGGAATTAACTGATGTTGACGGAGATTTAAACGGCTCGTTTGTAAAAATGGAAATTGAAGCGGATTATACAAATGAAACATTAACCGGAAGCAGCGGGTGGTATTATGGTGTAGCTGAAATAGATTTAGGAACAATAAAGATGAAACCTAAATGAAAGTTACTCCAATTCCTTTTAAAAAACGTCTTGGACTGGAACTTTTTAGCTTGTGGCGCGACAGCATTGTACGCCAACACCCTTTACAGTATCTATTTTGGGAGTGTACCCTTCGCTGTAACCTTTCCTGTGTTCATTGCGGCAGCGATTGCCGAAAAATATCGCAGTCACCGGATATGCCGCTGGCTGATTTCATCAAAACTATTCAAACCATTATGCCTTCTGTTGAGCCGAATAAAACTATGATTGTACTGACTGGCGGAGAACCGTTAATGCGAAATGATTTGGCGCAATGCGGGCAGGCGCTGTACGATCTGGGTTTTCCGTGGGGAATGGTTACAAACGGCCTGTTGTTAAATAAAAAACGTTTCATTGCGCTGGAACAGGCCGGCCTGCGATCAATTACCGTAAGTTTGGATGGGTTTGAGGAAGCGCACAATCATATGCGCGGGTCTTGCGAAAGTTTTAAAAATGCCCTGAACGCGATTCAAATAATAGCGCAATCTGATTCAGATGTAATATTTGATGTGGTAACATGCGTTAACCAATGGAATTTCAACGAGCTGGTTAAATTAAAGGAATTGCTGATAGAGACAGGCGTAAAGGCATGGCGTTTGTTTACTGTCTTTCCGATTGGCAGGGCCGCCGATAATAAAGATCTGCAACTGGACGCGGTTCAATTCAAACAGCTATTCGATTTTATCCATGATATGCGTAAGGAAGGCCGCATCAAGGCGGATTACGGATGCGAAGGTTTTTTAGGTAATTATGAAACAGAAGTCAGGGATAGTTTTTTCTTTTGCAGAGCCGGCATCACTGTAGGATCGGTGCTGGCGGACGGCTCAATTTCCGCCTGTCCCAATTTACGTTCGAATTTCATTCAGGGAAATATCTATAAAGATAATTTTATGGATATATGGAACAATCGTTATCAGGCTTTTCGCAACCGTTCATGGGCAAAACAGGGAGATTGTGCCGCTTGTAAATATTATAAATACTGTAAAGGCAATGGAATGCATCTGCGCAGCGAAAATGGAAATTTACTTTTTTGCCACTTTAACCGGCTGAAAGAAGATCCTCACGCCTTTTGAACCGAAGGTATAGAACACGAAGAACGCAGAGGAATAAGCGCAATTTGAAAACTAAGCGCCATCCTTTGCGCCTCTGCGCCTTTGCGTGAAAAAAACTTGAAAAAATGTTTATAGTTTTAGCAGCTTAAGAAAGCGCGAAAAACTTTCCGGGGGCTCTGCTGTAACATCCAGGCCGTCGGGGAGCAGACCAGGCAAGTGAGGGATAACAAGACGTGAGGCGTGCAGGCAAAAGCCCTTTAGCCCCAATTGGGCTTTCAGTTTTTTGTTAAGCGCAAAATCCCCGTACTTGTCGTCTCCCAAAAGCGGATGGCCGATAAGGGCGAGGTGTCGCCTGATCTGGTGCATGCGCCCTGTTCCCAGCTTTAGTTCCAGGAGAGCGCAATGCGTCTCTCCCAAATTACCACTCGAAAGCAGTTTATAATTAGTCTCCGATTCTTTCTTAATTCTGCCATGCCCTTTCCCGCGTACATCAAGAGAGAGGTTTATTGTGCCTTCAGCCGGTTTAATAGCACCGGAGCAAATGCCCAGATAGATTTTTTTTATTGTTCCCGAATTCGCAAACAGGGCGGAAAAATCCCTGGCTGCTTCTTTGGTTTTGGCGACAAGAATTACGCCTGAGGTATCCCTGTCCAGACGGTGAACCAAAAGCGGCCTTGGCTTTATTTTTTCTGAAAGGATGGAATCCAGCGAAGATTTAATGCCTTCACCGCCCTGAACGGGAAACCCCGCTGGCTTGTTTAGAACCAGGCAGCAGGGATTTTCGTATAACACAGGAATATCTTTCAAGATTCTCTATTACTTCCCGGCTTTTTAAAAAGACACCAAAACGGTCTTAATTTCAAATGCCCTGAATTCCAGGAACAGGTCCTTCCCCGCTACAGGCAGCTCTTTGGGATTCCCTTCAAGCATATCCGTTTCGGCGGCTGACAGGAAAGGGCGGTTAAAGTGCAGGACGATCCTTACAGGCCCACCGAGGCTTTCGTAAAGCCGGATTACAAGCCGCTTCCCCCCACTGTCCGCTTCGGGCGCTTTGACTGTCTCGACAATGACGCTTTGCTCTTCCATGCTGAATAGGGAATATTTCATGGAATTAGCGGATGCTAAAGAACCGAAGGTAGGTTCTGCACGGGCGGGATCGTTCAGCTCGTAGCCTGCGCGGACAACGCCGGATTCGCCAAAACAGCCAGTAAAGGGGAGCAGGGCGTAAGTAAAGCGGTGTTCGCCTGTATCCGCATCCGGATCCGGCGCTTCAGGCGAGCGGAGCAGGGTCAGGCGCACGCGGCCTCCTTCGGCGTCATGTCCGTATTTGCAGTCGTTTAGGAGGGCAATGCCTCCGCCCTCTTCCTCAAGGCTGACCCACTTGTGGGCGCAGAATTCAAACCGGGCACGGTCTTGCGGAAGGTTTTTGTGAGTGTTCCTCAAAAGATGGCCGAACTGCACCTCGCAGCGTATCTGTGTGGTATTTATGGCAGTGTCAAATTGTACTTTTAAGAGCCGTTGTTTTTCCCGCCAGTCTACCAGGGTTTCAAAATCTATCCTGGGATTTTCCGTGTAGAAAACCGTGTCCTGGCTCAGGAGGGACGCCTCGGCGATTTTGTACTTCCGCCTGATCCTGAAACAGACAGGCCCTGAAGCTGCAACCTCCGTTGAAAGGAGGCGGGTTTCCTCGGTGATGTACCTGATCCAGTCGGCGTCAATATCCCAGGCTTCCCATAGGATGGGTACATCCTGAGCGCTGATAAAGCCATTGAGGACGCCGCCGGGCGCAACCAGCTCCCTGTCCCTTAAAATATCAAAAAGGCTTATGATCCTGCCCGCCTTGTCAAAGCCCACTTCGTAAAATGGAGTTTTCAGGCTGTCTCCCTTGAATGTAAAAGAGGGGAAATCCGGTATCTTCAATTCCGTGGCTTTTAATGTGATCCAGCCAAGGGAGGGCAAGCAGGGGCAAGCCACTGCGGTCTCCATGCCGTCCAGGTTTATGTAGCGTTGAATGGGATATATTTCTTCGCCATTGCCCTTACTCGTCTTTAGGGAGGCAACTCCTTTAATCAAGTCCGCCGGAAAACTGACCGGATCTTCCCGCTCCCAGCTTAGATCGTTGTAAAACCTGATGCCGCCTGAAATGTCAACACCCTTTGAGCCGGAAAGTTCCTGGAGCGTTGCTTTCGAGAGATCGGCAAGATCCGCTTCGATATTACGGTAAACCTCCTTCGCTTCATCGTAGACCCTGCCGATGGAAGAGCCGGGGATGATGTCATGGAATTGGTTGGTAAGGAGGGGCTTCCAGTTTTTCAAGAGCCTTTCATGAGGGTAAGGCGTTTCCTTTTCCAGCATGGCAATGACGGAGAGGAACTCCGCGTTCCGTATGGCAAATTCCAGCTTGCGGTTGTAGCGCTTAACAGCCCCCTGGGAGGTGTAAGTGCCTCGGTGGAGTTCCAGGTAAAGCTCCCCCCGCCACTCGGGCCAATTGGCGCTTTCGGTGAATATGCTTTCCAGCGCATCGGAGACTTTTTTCCAGCCCGCTTTTGGTGCGCCTTCCAGGTTGACGAGCCGGCGTGCCATTTCCAAATCCCCGCGGGCTGTCCCGCCGCCGCCGTCGCCCTCGCCGATGGGCTTGATCGATGCGGACTGTAATTCTTTGTGCTGTACGTTGTTCCAGGTTTCAACAAGGTCGGCGGGGTTGACCATGCCGTTGTAGCCGGTTGCCCAGGAGTTGATGAAATGGGTCTTTATGCCCGTCCCGTCGATCCCCCTCCAGATAAATGTGTTGTAGGGGAAGCGGGTCGTATCATTCCAGTTGATCTTGCTTGTCACGAAAAACTTAATTCGACAAAGCGAAAGTATCTGTGGCAGGGCGGCAGCATACCCGAACACGTCAGGCAGCCACAATGTGTCGCCTTCGCAACCGAGCATTTCCTTGAATGACTTTTTGCCAACCAGAAACTGGCGCACCAGAGATTCGCTCCCGGTGATGTTGCAGTCGGCCTCGACCCACATCCCGCCGTTGGGTTCCCAGTTCCCGTTGCGGTAGGCTTCTTTTACCGCTTCGAAAATATCCGGGTACTCCCGCTTGATAATTTCGAGCTGGGCGCTCTGGGTCTGGATAAAAACAAACTCGGGGTACTCTTCAGCCAGCTTGGCCATATTGATGTACGTACGGGCGACCTTCCGCTCTGTTTCGCCGATGTGCCATAGCCACGCATGATCGATGTGGGCATGGCCTATAAGATGGATCTCCGGCGTGGTAGAACCGTTTTTGGCTTCAAGTAACGGCTTAATTTTTTCCCTTGCCGTTGCGGCTTCTTCTTCGAGCGCCGTCCCGGCAGATGAATAATGAATGCCCATAAGGGCATCGTACAGCCCGCTGACGATCCTGGCTTTTCTCAGCGAATTGTTGTCCAGTATTTTGGCTAATTTGAAAAGGCAGAGCGCGTCGTAGTAAAGCCCGTAGACAGGCTCGATCCTTTCTACCAGAGAGCCGCCTGCAAACGTATTGGGGTAATCGTCGATGTGGCGGCCCAGTGTAAGGATCACCTGGCGGCCCTGGAAGGGGTGGCACCCGGGATAGTAATGGCCGGCGTAGGATTCAATATGGAGCGTGTGGCTTTTACCGTCCGCCTTGATCAGAATTTTCTTATGCACCAGGTTAAAAGCCCCGGCTGCTTTCCCGTCGATAAAAACCAGGGAATCCGCGTTAGGGATCGCCCTGAGATACAACGGATACCTGTTTTGCGCGGGGGCCGCAAAAGATGCGCGGAACCATGAGCAATGCCAGGACTTTCCGTATCCGTAAGGGACTGCAATTTTTTCCCAATTAACACTCTCCGGCGGTTTTCTGTATGTTTCGGAAGTTTCAAAAGTTTCAAAATCCAGAGAGGAAAGCTCCCTGTACCGGTTTTTTTTTAGAAAAGATAAGTACTGATCAATCCTGTATTCCGCTTTGGCAATCAGCATAAATGCTCCTGAATCTTCAGCATAATTCTACAAAAATTATAGCGATTGCCATTATAAATTGCCATAAAGAGACCCTTTATAAAATCTATACTTATACTAAACTTAAACCATGAAGAAGATTCTTTTTTTCTCTTTATATTTATTATTTCTAAACGCAAATATTTTTTCCAGCCCTCTTGGGAATCCAACCTGGGGCTTTAGCCTTGATCTTCCTGAGGGTTATGAATATTCCGGAGGCGACGGAAGAACTGCTTTTTCTTTTTTACACCCGGACGGGGCCTCATTTGAAATCACAGTTAGCTATGCCGCGCCAGGACAAAGAGCTGATAATAAGGCTTATGCTTCGATTGAAGAAATGTCTCGCGACGTAAAAACAAAACTGAACAGTTCAGGCGACATTGAATTTTTTGAATACCGCGAGAAAAAAGCATCCCTGATAGAATTGATTTTTTCGCTGCCAAGGGATGGCCGTATGTCAGGCTGGGCCCTTTGCGTGGAATTAGGGCAGCCAAAACAAACGCTTGCGTCTAACGCTTCTGCTCCTAAGCCGCTGCTTTTGGCAATGGCTTATGGCCCTGCGGGAAAACAAGGGCTTGAGGCATTGCATTTTTCTGCCCTTGACTCGCTTATCCCGGAAGAAGGGGACAGGCTTGCCCCCGGCCCAATTACGGAGTTTGCCTATCCAAGGGAAACGCGAATAAAAACCCCGGTCTTTGCCCTTGATTGCGAAGCCTGGATTTTTGAGGAAGACGCAGAAGCAGCTCAGGCTCTAATCGACAGGGAGTTTATGGTTCTACGCCGTTACCAGAATTCGCCCAGATGGAAGGAAGCGTGGATAAGGTTTTACAGGGCAGTTTACCGCGATTCATTTGAAAGGCTTACAGACATTGCCTTTCAGGTGGAACGCAAGCTTAACGTTCCCCCGCGTGAAAACCGGGACTTTGCCAACGAGGCATTGAAGTGGGTTCAATCGTTTAACTATGAACGGGATTTATTTGGCAGCGATTTTATAAACCTCGTCAGCTCCGCAACCGAAGGCAGGGGCGACTGCGACAACAGGGCCATGCTTTGGGCGATCGTTTTGAAACAAGCCTGCATTCCCTCTGCGATAATGGTTTCGCGTAACTACAGCCACGCCATGGGCCTTGCCGACCTCCCCGGCTCAGGCGCCCGTTTTACGCTGAACGGGCAAAGACTCCTCGTCGCCGAAACAACCGCCAACGTTTCCATCGGCCTTATAAACGAGGCAACCAGCGAAATCGAAGAATGGCTGGGCATACCTTTTGATTAAATCTGAAAAAAGAAAATCTCACAAAGGCACGGAGATCACGAAGAACACAAAGAAAAATCAGGAAATTTTTAAAATTCGTCTTTCCTCCGTGTACTTTGTGTCCTTTGTGAGAAATATTTGGAGTAAAACCTATTAATCTCCGCCAAGATTATGCAATGAATCAAAAGGATAAAGATCGCCTATGGTTGTCTTTACTTTTTTGCTCCCGCTTCCTCCGAAAATTACAGGCGATTCAGGCGACATAAATTCGCTTAAAACCTGACGACAAGCACCGCATGGACCTACGGGGGTTTCCGAATCGGGGGTGGAAATCGCAAGAGCCGCAAAGGAGCGGAAGCCTGAGCTAACCGCTTTTACCACAGCAGTCCGTTCCGCGCAAATGGTAAGCCCGTAAGAACGGTTCTCCACATTGCAGCCTGTAAAGACCGTTCCGTCATCGGCAAGCAGCGCCGCGCCGACCCTGAATTTTGAATACTTTGCGTAGGCGGAATCCGCCGCTTTCCTCGCTTCCGCAAAAAGTTCGTCCAGTTTTATTTCTTTCATTACTTCGCTCCCTTAACAAGCTGTGCAATTCATTTTATAATCATAATATCGGATTTGGAGATGTCAAAGGGTAACAAAAAGTGGCTTTACACACTAGGCATATCGGCGTTTGTCATTTACATTTTCGCTGCCCCGCGATCCATACCTGTTGAAACCGTCCTAAAGCCCCGCTGGATCACATCCTTGGAATCAAATTACCCGGTGAGCTTCCAGGATATTACACCGGATGAAAAAGAAACTTTTTTGCCGTTTACTTTGGGGAACCGTTTTGGCTACCTTTCGGATGACGGAAAATTTGCCATAAATAAAATCAGGGACGGCTATATTTCCATATCGGAACACTCCTGGGCGGAATATGAAGCTTTGCCCTCTTCAATAAAAGTAATGGATCCTTATGACGAGGAAATTTTTACTGTCGAAAATCCTAAAGGCTATCCTTTGTTTCTGGACAACCGCAATTTCATCGTAGGAAACGAACAAAATTCCATCACTGCCCTAAGCCTGACCGGGGAAGAGCTATGGACGCACGATTTCCCAGCGCTTTTAACCTGCGTGGACGCTGCTGGAGGCTATTTACTGGCGGGCACCCTGGACGGCGCGGTTGAGCTTTTGGATTTCGCGGGCAATATGGTTTTTACCCCGTTTGAGCCCGGCGGCTCCAGGTTTTCGGTAATTCTTGGCTGCGCGATCTCGCAGGACGCGTCCCGCCTGGCGCTTGTTTCGGGCGTTGAAAAACAGCGTTTCCTGCTTTTGGAACATTCAGGAGATACCTACAAAGTTGCCTATCATGAATTTTTAAGCGACGGATTCAGGCGGCCTGTCCACGTAAAATTTATCAACAATGACGCGGAGGTGGTTTTTGAGCGGGAAGAAGGCTTGGGTCTTTATACAATCGGTTCCCGTACAAGCACCAAAGTGAACCTGAACGGGGAAATAATGGTTCTGGACGATTCAGGAGAGGGCGGATTCCTTTTCCTGATTACTTCCCAGGGGCAAAATGAGAAGCGCCTGATTGCAATCAGGTATCCAGGGCTTATAGTAAACGATGCCCCTTTTAAAAGCAGAAACGCCTTTTTGGCAAGGCGGCTTAACAGGATTTACCTTGGTGGAGACCTGCTTATGGCATCCTTTGAACTGGAGAAAAAATAAGTGAAAAAATACCCTGCTTTTTTATTGGTTTTCTTTTTATTGCAAAGCGTCCTTCTCTATTCAATTGACTGGCCTTCGGCGTCAGGCGCGATAAGCAGAAACTTCGGCTGGAACGACCAGGGCCTTCCCCATCTGGGCATTACCTTTAGTACCGATGAAGAGCTGAAAGCGGCGGATGCCGGAGAGATCTTTTTTTCCCGCCGGGAAGGCGATACCGCCTCGCGCCTCCCCTCGCCTTTGGGCGCATGGACAGCGGTGGATCACGGGGACGGCATCGTCAGCGTCTACGCCCGCTTAAGCGGTAATAGCCGGCAGCCGGAAACAAGCCAGGTAGAAAAAGGCGACGTTCTTGGGGAAGCGGGAATTTCAGGCTGGGCGGAACACAAGGGATTTTACTTTCAGCTTTTCGACCGTAAGGAAAGGCGCTGGCTGAATCCGGCCCTGATCATCACCCCTCCGGAAGACACAAGGACGCCGGAAATTTTGTCGGTAAGGCTCAGGAACGAGCAGGGGCAGCTCATCAACCCTTATCAGACCTATAACTTAAGTCAGGGGCGCTATACGATCATAGTGAACGCGGTTGATACCATGCGTTCGCCAAACGAAAACCCGTTGGCCCCTTACAGGATTATGTGTTCCCTGAACGGCAGCGAAGCCGGGGTGCTGTCCTTTGAAACGTATTCCGCAAGGGACGGCAAGCTGATGGTCTACAGAAACGGCCTGGTCCCAGTAAAGCAGATATACTCGCCAGTCCCTTCCTACGAAGTGGCGGACGTTTGGTTCAGCCGGGGGCAGACAACGCTTGAAATAATCGCGCAGGACATAACAGGCAACGCCCGAAGTGCGGTTTACAGGCTTACGGTAGAATAAATGGTAAATAACCATGTTTTGGCTCTCCTCGCTCGGCCATGCTAAAGCAAGCTTTAGCGCGGCTCTCGCTTCGTCGGCCAATGAGAGGCTATGAAAAAACCTGGTCTACCCCGGTAAGCGCTGAAGAAAAAAAATCCGTCCCCTGTACCCTCTGCGGCTCAAACTCATTCAAGCCCTCCCTGCAATGCGAGGGCTTTTCCTATGTCCGCTGTGCCAGATGCGGACTGGTTCAGATGAACCCGCAGCCGGAGCAAAAGGAAATTGAGCGCCGTTACGGCGAAAGCCACGGGCAGGATTACCTGGCCTACGAGCTTGCAAATGAAAAAGCCTTTCTGGATCTCGCGCTCCTTGCCCTGAAAGACTCAGGCTTTGAGGAAATTGAAAAGGTGCTTCTGGAAAACAATAAAGCGCGGGTTTTGGACATAGGCTGCGCGACAGGCAGCCTTCTTGCAGCGCTCCGCCAAAGAGGCTGGGAAACCACCGGCGTTGAAATCAGCGGGCCACAGGCAGAATACGGAAGGCTGAAAAGGAACCTTGATCTGCGTAACGGGAGCCTTGAAGAAATTCATTTCCCCGGCGAGTATTTTAACGTGGCAATAGCGTCCCATCTTATTGAACACTTAAACGATCCCGCCTCCTTTACCGGGGAGGTTTACCGTATCCTCGCTTCAGGCGGGTATTTTTTTGTCACCACTCCCAACATCTCAGGAATGCAGGCACGGCTTTTCAGAGACAGGTGGCGCTCTGCTATTTTTGATCATCTCTACCTTTTTTCAGTTAAAACACTGACGTGCCTCCTGGCGGAAAAAGGCTTTGCCGTCGAAAAAATTTCCACCTGGGGGGGCCTTGCAAAAGGCGCCGCCCCGGAAAAAATTAAGCGTTTATTTGATAAAGCTGCAAAGCGCTTCGGCTTTGGAGACGTGATGATAATAAGGGCAGTAAAACCATGAAACCAAAACACTCAGGCGTAATCTTTGATATGGACGGAACCATAGTGGACACCCTGGAGGACATAGCGGCATCCATGAACAAAGCCCTAAGAAAACTGGGTTTCCCGGAATTGCCGGTTGAAAATTACCTGGATAAGGTGGGCTGGGGAATGGAACGCCTGGCCTTCCTTTCGCTCCCGGAAGAAAAGCGGCAGAAAGAAACCGCATCCCGCCTGGCGGAACAGGCACAGCTTTTTTATGCGGAAGACCCGCTTGCGAATACCTACCCTTACCCTGGGATACCGGAATTGATAAGCGTTTTAAGGCAAAGAAGAATAAAGATTGCAGTTTTAACCAACAAGCCGGATCCGGTGGCTCAAAAAGTAGCAGCCGGCCTTTTCCCTTCCGGCTCTTTCGACCATGTGCAGGGTGGCGCGCCCGGAAAAGTGCTAAAGCCGGATCCCGCTAGCGTTTGGGAACTGCTTGTCGAGCTTAGCCTTACCCCCAGCGACATAATTTTTGCCGGAGATTCGGAAGTCGACATCCAAACCGCCGTCTCTTCCGGCTGCTTTCCCCTTGGCGTTGCCTGGGGCTACCGCTCGCGTGAAACAATAACAAACGCTGGCGCACGGCTGATTATTGAAAAGCCAGAAGAGCTGCTGGAATTACTATAAATCATAATTTATGCGAATATAGTTTGAGCCGTTTGCGGTCAATTGACAAAAAAGTAAAATTGGCTGATAATTTCTCATGGACGATGATTCAGGAAAAAAAAAGATTCTTCTTGTTGATGATAATGAAGTCCAGCTTTCTATTTCCGAAGTACAGTTAAATAAAGAATACGACGTTACTACCGCTAAATCCGGAAGAGAGGCGCTGGATTATTTATTTCACGGCCATGTTCCTGACCTGATTATGCTGGATATTCTAATGCCCGATATGGACGGCTGGGAGACTTTTGGCAGGCTAAGGGCTATCAGCAAGCTTCACGAAGTCCCTATACTGTTCCTGTCGTCCATAAACGATGAAAATGAGATTGACCGCGCTTATGACATGGGCGCTGTGGATTTTATAATCAAGCCATGTAACAGCACTGAATTATTGGAAAGAGTTAAAAAAGCAGTCAAGAAATAAATTCATCTTATTGGGTGGCGATCCCATGGAACTTACAGAATTTGACATGGTTATCAGGCTGGTTATGGGTTTCCTGGCGGGGGGAATAATAGGCCTGGAGCGTTCCAGCCGGCGCCAGGTAGCCGGCCTTAGGACGCACATCTTAATCGCCACCGGCGCGACCCTTTTAATGCTGCTTTCAATTTACATCCCACAGCAATTCAGCCCGCAAAGGAACAGCGATCCGGGACGAATTGCAGCCCAGGTGGTTTCCGGCATCGGGTTCCTTGGGGCAGGGGCCATCATCAGGCTGGGAAACAGCATACGGGGGCTAACCACAGCAGCTTCTTTATGGTTTGTCGCGGCTGTCGGGCTTGCTATAGGCGCGGGAATGTACCTGGTCGCCGCTGCAGCGGAAGCTCTGGGAATTACAGCCCTCATCTTCCTGCACGCTTTTGAAAAGAAGGTATTCCCGGCTGAAAGGTTCAAGCTGCTGGAAATTACCTACAAAACCAGCCCGATTAGCGCAGCAGAAGCTATGGAAATAGTAAATAAAGCCGGGATATTTGTTCATTCCACGGACTTTAATCAGGGTTCCGATAAAAAAGGAACAAAGCTAAGGCTCTTAATCAGGATTCCCGGAACTTTGGATATCGCTTCCATCGCCCAATCGATCAAAGCCCTGGACAACGTGAGCGCCGTGGAAATAAAAGAGAAATACTCTTAAACCCAGGACCGCCGATCCCTTTTTCCAAGTATATTGATAAGAGGCTCGGTCAGCTCAATTACGGCGGGAAAATCATTACCTTCAAGGAGAACAGCCTCTCCATCCATTTGCGCCAATAGCGGGTATTGGCTTTGGAATTCGACACGGACGGCATTCCAGAGAATTGCTTCATCCCTGTCTGCGTGTTTTCCGCTGGCCAAAAGCCCTTTCAGGGCAAGCTTTTTATACAGGGGCATCTGCTTGATGGCGCAGACATTCCTTTCGTCCGGTAGTATCCATTGCTGCGAACCATAGCAGCGCCTGCCGCTTTCGCCCACCGCAATCAGGAGAAGCTTCTCTTCCAGTGTTTTTATTTCATTTCCCTGTTCATCGAAGCTATGCACATCCATTAAGCCGACCTTGTAAATTTTGTCATAGAGAAGAGCCGCTACATCAACCCATAATTTATAGGAATCGCCCGGAAGCTTGTCTTTCATTTTGTTAGTCATATGCGTTACAAAGGCGTCAAGGCCTATGGAAAGAATATTAAAAGCAAAAAAAGGGCCTTTCCCGCTTGCAGTCTTAAGCTGTACAGCCCTCTGCTTTTGAAGCGCCGGAGGCTCAACAATCAAATTTAAAGCCTCGCCCAAATCAAATGAATCCGCCCCGTCATTTGCCGTTCCCATGGGCAGGCGCAGAACCACGAAATCCTCCCTTTGTTTTTCACCCAGGCAGCTGAGGGAGGTCATCACCTCAAGGCTGGTACCGTCCCCGCCTGCCGCGATAATTAAGTGAAGGGGCCGCTTCTCCCCGCTTCCGACAGCTTTAGAAGCCTCATCAATTAGCGCGTTGGTTATTTCCTTCGCATGGCCCGGCGCCTTTGTAAAAAGAAGCCCCCGCTCCGCGCCTGGACCTCCCTGGTTTCGTGCGGTTTCCGAGGGGCCACAGATTTTACCGGCTGGATTTTTAGCCGCTTTCCCGGCGTATTCGGTTAGCTGCGATAAGTGCTTTTTCCACCTCGCTTTAATGGTAAAGCCCCCGGCGCGGGGATTGGCAATGATAGTCCAATAAAAAGGCCTGTCCGCCGCCAAAGGGCTATGGGAACAAATTTCCGATAAAAGGGAACCAAATTCTTCAAACGCCATAACTACCAACCTTGTTATTAAGAAGTTCTGGAATACAGTATACATCCTCAACGCCGTTAACGAGTATCCCTCCCATACCCATACTTAGCGGAATGTCCAGGTCTATGTCGTAGCGGTCGCCGACGGAAACGCAGGTTTCTGGCAGACAGTTTGTTAACTCCGAAAACTTTTCAAAATGTATCCTGTGGGGTTTGGCTGTCATGCAGGTATCAAGGCCGATGATGAAAGGGAAAAAAGTTTCTACTCCCAACACAGCCAGTGTCTTGCGGGCAACCAAAACCGGGTTGTTTGTGACGACTCCCAAAACAAAACTATTGGACAGCTTTTCCAAAGCCGCTTTTAGCTTTTCATCTTCTTTGATGAAAAGAGCAGGTTCATAAAGCTCTTTCCGCCACTTGATAATGTCTTCCATGCCGATTCCGTAGCCTTCCAGAATGTTGGAAAGGCTTGCCTCCTTCCCTCCGTGGGAAAGCGCCCAAGCCTTCCGCTTTTCCGTTACCTGGCTATTCATTTCCTCAAAAGATAAGCCCCTTAGCTGTCCCAGTTTTTCTACCAGTATGTCTATCTGGTACCGGCCGTATCCGTCGTTGGTATACAGCGTCAGATCCATATCAAAAGCAATGGCCTTAATTGTCTCAGGCAGATAGAAAACCTTCACTTAATAAACCTGCTATTCTGTAACATCAAAAGCTTTACTCCCAATAAATCTCACAAAGGCACAGAGCTCACAAAGATCACAAAGATAAAATAAGAAATTTTAATATTCCCCTTCTTCCTTTGTGTCCTTCGTGCCTTTGCGCCTTCGTGAGAAATTTTTGTAATAATATATTTAAATGATTCAGGTGTTCCATATTGCATTGTTTGCCATCTTATACTTTTCTTCCCAAAATTGCGTTGTGTCCGCACGGGGCGTATATTCATCCCGAAAGCGGATCATTTTGAGCGACGCGGCATCCAGAGCCTGTTCAAAATCTCCCTCGGAGTGGTTCTCCAGGGCGCAGGCGGCAAGGACGGCGTTCCCGGCCAATTCTCCGTCGCAAATTTCCGGGATCAAAAGGGAGACCCCGGAAATATCCGCTTTCAACTGGTTCCACAGCGGGTTTTTGCCCTGGCCGCCTGAGACCCTCATCGCTTTTACCGGAAAACCCTGGCTTTCCAGGGTTTCCACGGCGCGGCGCACAGAAAAGCCGATGGCGCATAACACGGAGCGGCCTATAGCGGTTTTGTCGTTTTGGATGCCCGGCGGCGAGTCTAAAGCAGAATTATGCTGAGGCAAAACTAAATCTTGTTGAAAGAGCCGCGTGTCAAATTCCTCCGGAATCAGTTCCTTCGGAACAAGTTCCGTTAGCAGAGCTTCGTAGCTGCGGCTTTCCTGGTTTGTACAGATTCTGTAACCCTCAAAAAGCCTGCCTGAAACGGGAATGAGCGAGCCGATGTTATAAAAGCCTTTTTTCACGTGTGGCAATATTCTGAGGTTCTTTAATTCCGCGTTTTCGCTTGACTGTGCGCAGAAGTTGATCCCCTCGGAGCTGCCCGCCCTGTCGCACACGAGA
>Ga0268262_10003377_pt1 | contig 17350 bp, 16 predicted proteins | sample TergutNc150P3_FD_190354 | JGI IMG/M metagenome (GOLD analysis project Ga0268262, IMG submission 190354) | Nasutitermes corniger P3 segment gut microbial community from laboratory colony in Florida, USA - Nc150 P3 (SPAdes) (version 2) | ecosystem: Host-associated > Arthropoda: Insects >... | reverse complement strand
GTCATTGCGTAAATCCTTGTATCAGATTATAAACCATACGAGCCGAAGTGTCATAGGAATATTTCGCGAGAATCGCGTCCGGCTTTTCAACCGGCTCACAAAGCAGAGCGTCAAGCTCAACATCGGTATTGAACGGATCGATATAATGCGCCGTGTTTCCATAAATTTCAGGAAGGCTCGCCGCTTTTGCGATTATTATTTGCGCGCCGCAGGAGAGCGCTTCAAGCGGCGTAAGACCAAAACCTTCGTAATAGGAAGGCAGAATAAACGCCTTACATTGAGTCATAAGGGCTTTTACTTTGGAATCGTCAAGGTAGCCCAGAAGGATTATGTTGTGCGGAATTGAATTATCCAATTCATCCGCTTTTGTCGTAGGCAGACTGACACCGGAAATGGCAAAAACAGAATCCGCGTTTTTTCGCGCGTATTCAATTATCCACCTGATGTTTTTACGTTTTGAAAGACTCCCCAACGAGAAATAAAACGGTTTTGAAAGCGCGGAAAAATCATTTAATACAGAATAGTCCGCCGCGATGTTTCTAAAATGATTCCAACTGCTGTAAATAACGGTAATTCTATCAGCATTAACATGATAGTTCTCTACAATTTGATTCCTGGTGAAGTATGAAACCGTCGCTATTTTCTTCGCTTTTTTCGCTATTAACCGGTATTGCAGCTTATTGTATAACCGAATAACTTTATCTTTAAGAGTGATAAAATCCTCGGGAAAATATTCACAGTAAATATCATGCAAAAACACAATACCCGGCGCGAAAGGCAGGGCAGTATTGCCGAATTCAAGAACGGTATATTTCCTGTGGGTAACAAGAAACCATTGCAGGGTAATCATTTGCCATAATACATGCTGAATGGTTTTCCCATACCGGATGATTCGAATGTTTTCATATTTTGGAATATTAACCGCATCAGCGGGGATAATTATGGCAATTTCATCAGGCTTACACAGTTTATCAAGACGGGATGTAATTTCATACGCATAACGTTCAATGCCGGTAAGACGGCGGCAGAGGAAATAACCGTTAATGAGAATTGTTTTCAATCTTTTTCACTTTAGCCGAAGGTTTATAATGAAAAAAGCCGGACAGCCGTCCGCTAACAAGCGCGCGGGTGATTTTATCACCGGGGCGCAGGCATAGTTTTGCCATGTTACGGGCAATACGGTACAAAAAAATGAAAAACATGGGATACATCCGGTACACAAGCAGCGCCTTTTTGAAAAGGGCTCCAAATCCCAGACTGTAGGAATAAACCCGCTGCGGAGTTTCTGTTTTTCCGGGGTGATAGATATAATGCGCCGCATGGTACTTCCCTTTTCTTTTGTTTTTAATCAGGTACAGCAATAAATCGCTTTCTTCAGCCGAACCAAAAACCGTCCCGAGTCCCAGTTGTTCATCAAACAAAAATCCGGCGATTGCCTCAGAACGGACAAAAATGGTAAATGATATTCCAACGCTTAAAAAATTGCAAATTCCAATATCACAATCTTTTTTTCTGGTTTCCAGAGCGGCGTTATTTATTTCTTTTTCTTTGGTATTGCAGGTATAAAAACTGTAATGGGGATTTTTCTCAAAGAACCCGGCAATTTTTTCAAGGGTATCGGTTTCATATTCGCAGTCATCATCCGGGAACGCGATAACATCGCCTGAAGCATATTTTAGCCCAATATTTCGATTAACGCTCAATCCTTTTATATTATTTTTTATTACCCTAATATTCATCGGATACGCAAGACATAGTTTCTCTATCTTATCGTTATTATTTTGGTCACAGATTATCAGTTCAAAATTTTTATACGATTGAATTGATAAAGAATTCAAAAAAAGAACAATTTCATTGTATCTGTCAAGAGTAGCCATGACAAGGAAAAATTTCATGGTTTTTCTACTGCTTTCCAATTTGACACTTCAAAAATATTATCCTGAACGTGAAGCCAATTGTTTTTATCTACGTCAAGTATATATTTCGGCATCCAGGAACTTTTTGTTACTATGGTAACGCCGTCTTTTTTTTGCTGTTCCATAACAGAACCTGTAAACGGATTTATAAGATTTGGGATAATACCCCCCGCAGCCAAAAAAATAGTATCGGCATTGGTCATAAAAACATTATCTGTAACAGGGCGTCCATGAGCGTTAAAATCTTTGAACAAAAGAAGAGGATTATATGTCTGAACAGGCTTTCCGTCCGGAAGAACAATATTATTGTGAAACGGACTTGACAAATCAGTGCCATGATCAGCGACAATAATAATTCTTGAATTATCGTAAGCATTGTTTTTCATAAGGAAATCGAACCATTCGCCCAAAAATCGTAATGCGGCAGTATTGACATGATAATGCGCTTCATGCGAAAACATTCCGTTCCCCATATTGGTAACAACACCGGCAGGGGTATAATCAGGCGCTTGAAGATATGCGGGGCTAGCCGTCAGATTATTACATATAAATGTATATGTGTTTATTTTGTCAGATGTAATTTCTGTAAGCGTTTGCATATAATCAAACATTACATAATTGTTAATTGTTATTCCCGATAACATGACGTTACCATATTGCTTATGTCCGCCAATTCTGTATTCAATATTTTCAGTAGTAAGATAGTATCCGTTATCGTACAGTAGAATACGGAAAGCCGGAGGCGCCATCTGAAAGAATGAAAAACGTATTAATATATTCTTCAATAAATGTGAAACAGGAATAACCTGTAAATCCGGACGCTGTGATAACCACCGTGCTGTATATTTACCAGCTAAATACTCATAATGCAATCCCGAAATATCCTTGAGTCTTTCCCGAAAATATGGATTTCTTATATAATCATCAAATGAATAATCAGTCGCTGTCAAAGTATATCCTGCGTCAGAAAACAATTTAAACTGAGTGAACCATGCATCATTGACTTTTTGCGCCCATAGTACATTATTCTTCTTGTTGATTTCTTCGGGTGTGTATTCATAACCTCCAAAAAGAGGCGGCGCGCCGGGAGTAGTATTCGGACCAAAAGAAACACAGTTGGGATAATACACAAAACCGGAAAATTGCGAATATAACTCCGGTTTTTCCTCAAAAATATAGGGAAGATAACCGCTTATTGCTTTGTCCAGGAATATAACAATGACATTTTTTCCGGAGTTTGATAAATTATAAACGGGAGTTATTGAAGTTACCGATGTCCCATCCTGAATATGTTTGTCCTGAAGAATTCTACTTTCTTGTGCGATAATAAATAAATTAAAAAGCCCAAATCCTGTTAATGCTATCGCGGTAAAATATTGCAGCAAACAGAATATATTTTTCTTCTTCAAGAAGAAGAGGCCAAAAGCCGCCAAAAGCACAATAAGTGTAACGGCATTGATTGCCATTATTTGCCTATTGTACATGGACGCATGCGAATCTATAAATTCCAGAGAAATTGTGAGAAAACCATATTTCGCCGGGAAAACAAAAATATTGGTTATAGCTATTACGCATAACAACACCGCGAAGAAAGTCAGCATGGTTTTAACTCTTTGCGGGAAAAGAAAATATATACAAACAGGCCAGAAAAGAAATATTCCGATGCTCTGGATAACCGTATTACCAATGAACGGGAAAGGGGTCTTGTATGGTTCTATAAATGAAAATTCAACGGTTGATGATGAAATAAGCTGTGATGGAATAACAAGGCCGGCAAGAATGAATAAAGTAAATAATGATAAAATAAAGGAATTATGGGATACTGACATGGCGTCGGTTGCAGCCATTTTCTTTTCTATATATGAAATTAATTTCCGTGAAATATTCAATACCAGCGGAAAAATATAAACAAGCGAACAAAACAAACAAATAATAAGGCGCTTTACAAACGCGCCATGATGAAAAAACAGCACATAAATGCTTAAAGAAACGGCAAAAACACATAGAAAACCATATATGATTTTCTTTGCATGTTTTGTTTTTGTTAAAATATTTTTAGCAAGCGAAAAAATATTATTGCCGGTCCAGTATAATACCAACCCCGCGGGAGAATTATACAGTAAAACAAGAAAAAGCAGAGCCATACCATAGACTTGCATTTTGTCTTTAATTTCCAGATGTTTTGTATACAGCGTTCCGGAAGTACAATTTATGGCGGTCATCAAAAAAGGCAGAAGATTTATCCCTCCGAAAAGGGGAAGAAGCATATCAGGTTTACCCAAATCTTTAATGAAAAGAAATGATACGTCCTGCAGAGCCGTTAAATGTGAAAGATATGAAAAAGCGGCAATAAAAAACGGAATCTGAATAAGAAGGCCAAATGAGCTGCGCATTGCATAAACCGGATGATAATGATTTTGTTTATAGTATGTATTTATTATCATGTATCGTTCATCGCCCTTAAACGCCGCTTTAATTTTATCAATTTTCGCCTTAAAACGTTTCTGTAAATCCCGCTCCGCCTGCTGATGATGTTCTGCCACAAAATAAAGCGGCAGCGTACAAATACTGAAAACGGCGCTTACGCCCAGAATTGCGATGCCCATATCCTTAAAAACCCGATAAATAAACAAGAATGATAATTCAATCACTTGCGCCAGCGGGAAAATTATTATTGAATAAAGCGCGTTTATCATCCTGTTCTCCTTTTATCCCTGCAACTCACTGATAAACGAGAAAAAAGAATAACCATCTTCTTTTCCCTCAGGAATTTTAAAGGTAAGTTTATGGCAAAACGACACATTTTTTACTATTTTCCACAGTTCCTTGTCAAATTGGGAAAATAACAATTTAACCTGTAAAAAATGCGGGTTTTGGTTACTACGGTAGGGTACTTTATTGAATATCTCGGCACATTCATGATCATGCAGTATAATAGCCTGCAAAAAATAATGAAAAATAAAATAGGCTATATACCTGTTATTGATCCGCCAGTATTCAAGTAATGTACATAATAGCCTGTACAGCAAAGCATTTTTTCTCTTTGCCGCGATAATAAACCAACTTGACCAAGGACTGTAGAAATCATTCAAAGGGGCTTTGAAAAAGAAAACATTTTCTTTCAAAAGATCATCGGGAATTGGTTGTGTAAAAAAAAGCGTCGCATCAAACCAGACGCCGCCATAAAAATATAACAGGTATGTCCGTAAAATGTTGGTAAACGCCGGGTGTTGAATGTATCCTTTTTTGTGTTTTTCAATGATGTAATCAGGCAGGGAAATATAATTTTCCAGATTATCGTATGTCAGTACAATAACACGGCGCCCGGCGGCGTATTTTTCCACTGAATTGATACAGGCCTTTACCAGAGCGGGAGCGGATTCCAAACCCTGTAACCAGCAAGTCCAGAAAATAAAATCACTTTCACCTATATCATTCGACGGGCGGGAAAGATTAAAATCGGCTTTATGTTTCTTGTAAAATTTTTCAACATAATGAAAAGACGATTTTGCATACACATGATCCGCCATTACATTGTCAGTAAGACGTTTGTAAACGGAGGTCATGAGAATTTTACGAATACCGTGAAACAGACCGAAAGTTTTGAGATGTGTTTTTAAGAAAATAAAAAGTTTGCGGAATTTACTGATAATCAACATATTTTTCCTCCATATAAAGTTCCGTTGTTATTCTGTCAACAACTTTCTTTGAAGCGTTACCATCTCTGAATATCCCAATCTTCTGAAAGAAACTTTCAAGCAAATTCAAATAACGCGCGTCATCGAAATTCAGCATATTCCGTAACAAATCGCCGTTATTCACAGCAAAAGGAAAAGGCAGCGATAACAAATCAAAATAACAATCCCTTTCATTTTTATATTGTTCATAATCTGTAATATATAAAAATACCGGCTTATTCATTAAAATACAGCCAAACATACAGTTGGAATAATCGGTTATTAACATATCGCTTGCAAATAAAAGTTCCTGCATATCGCTGTAGTTACTGGCGTTAAGAATTACTTCATTATATTTAAAATATTTTGATTTTTCTGAAATACTAGGGTGCATTCTTATTAAAAACAACCAGGGCTCATTTGTTTTCTCACGCAGACCATTCAATATCAGCTCATAATCTATGTTATATACATCAACATTAAAATTATCACGAAATGTAGGCGCGTATAATATAATTTTTGTATTATCGGCGATATTAAAATATTCTTTTACTTTATCTTTTATTTTCTGATTCTTATTAATAAATATATCGTCTCTTGGAGAACCACATTCAAGAATATCTCCGTTATACCAAAAAGCCGACCGGTATAACTGACTTGAAAATTTACTGTCGGATATAAATAAATCGGCTAAAGTTGAATCATGTTTTGCCTGTTTTACATAATAAGCGGATAATTTCTGTTCAGCATCTTTTTCAATTTTTTTTAAATTGACCGTTCCATGCCATGTTTGTATGTAGTATTGCGCTTTTCGTTTTCTGACATAAAGCTGTTTTCTGCAATCATCGATCCATATCTTTGCGGTTACTTCTTCATAAATGGCGCGAATGCTTTTATACGGAACAATTCTTATCCCCTTAGGCAGGTCTTTTGACAATTCCGGCCTGGCAGCCCATACAAGTACAAGATCAAACCCACGCCGTATGATTTCTTCGGCAATATATTTGGGGTTGTCTCCATAGCCCTTTCCATTAAAATTCTGAATAAAAATTTTGTTTTTTTGTATGGGGAAAAGGCGGAAGATATAATATAAGGTTACCATTATCCAATAAATGATTATACCCTTCATATTAAATATCACCGCAAAATCTCAGTTTCAAATTATCTTTTATCTTCTGTATATATTTATCCATAATCACATCATTTTTTTCTTCATTACGGTCCCGTTTGTAAAAATCTTCAATAGACAATTTTCCCGGCGATGTAACCCTGCCTAAATTCATTCTGGATACAAACTCATCCAAAAATTTACATGCATAATGATTATAACGCACCTTATCATACAAAGGCAGGCGATTCAGGGATGGTTTCTCATTTTTATTTTTATGAGTATCGACACTGTATTCTCCGTTAAAATACTCCGCTACATGAGCGGTCATATAGAAGACATGCCTTGGATTAACGATTGATTTCACCCCCCCCCATCAATATTGAAGAATTATCAATCAAAATGTGGTTTTTAAATCGCTCTATCACAAGAGCATCCTGTTTTTTTTCATGTCCACTGCTTCCATATTTAACCTGATTAATCTCAACGCCCGGAACATCCTCAAAATCACGCAAAAAATCCGGAATGGATTCGCTGTTTACAGGCTCTATGAATTCATCAATATCTATAAAAGCCAGCCAGAAACTGGAATATTTGTACCGTTGAATCGCGTCATTGTATACGGCAGTCTGCTGCCGTTCCCCGGGAAAATAATTATATTCGGCAATATAAGAAGTTTCATTCTTTACGATTGCTACAGCGGACAAATAAAGAGGAAGATCAGAAACGACATATCCTTTGTCATTTTTAAATTGCTTTATTCCGGTAATATATTTCTTAAGGCGGCCATTGCGTATTACCCGATATAAAAAAGATATTTCCGGGGGCAAGAATTTGCGGATTAATGATTTACAGGAATACAACTTTATCTATAACTCACTTATAATTATGTCTTTTCAAACTATCTTTGACCTTTTGTATATATTTGTCCATAATCGTATCATCTTTATGTGATAGATAATCGGGATCGTATTCCGGCAGGTTATATTTTTCCGCCCTGGGCCATCCGGTACGGCTCTTAATTATTTTTTGTGTATATTCCTCGTATGATTTTGTATAATAATGATTAATGCGTATTTTTTCAATGCTTGCCTGTAATATATTGGGTGTATACGCTTTTTTCCCCTGCTCATTAACTACTTCAATCTTAAAGAAATGTAAACCCGCGTGAACCTGGTATTGAATAACCGTCCGTGGATTTACTATGGATTTTATTCCTTTATAGACGCCGTCATTTCTGGTAAAATTTTCAATAACAAGTCCTTGCGGTTTTTCACGATGGCCGGAAAAGCCATACATCACCCAATTTACAGCCAAACCTACAAACATTCTTCCTTTCATTACATTTTTCTCAATTTCATTAATCACATCAATAATATTGTTTTCTTCTACCGGAACTACAAACTCGTCAATGTCAATAAAGCCGATCCATTTTGATTTATTTCTGTATTTCTTAATGGCATCGTTATACGCATACGCCTGAAATGCCCAATATTCCGCTTTTTTTCCCTTCTTTTCAAAATCGGCCTGTATTTTGGGATAAAAAATGTAATCAACTTCATTTGTGTCGATATATGGCTGTAATATTTCTTTTAGATTGTCAGTGCTGTTATTATCATATATTATAAATTTATCAACGCCAACAAGTTTATGATATTCCAGCCACTCTTTTATATATGCCCTTTCATTCTTTATTATTGCAACAAAAGAAACAGTATTTATAAACTTGTCACGATTGTGGAGAATATAGTTATAACAAACATTTATGTGCTTTAACGGAAACCGTAAAACAAATATTATCTTACCAATAAATATTCTGATATTATACGGTATAATTTTTTTGTATTTTTCTTTTAGCGCCATTAGTTCTGTTTACAACATTCAGGTTTATTATTTATTTTGCTCTGTAAACCGCTGAATCCAGGATTCAACAGAGTAACTTTTTAATATATTTTCATCAATTGGCACACAAGGCTTTTCTAGAAAATCCTTTATCCCTTCCAGAAAATCAGGCCTGGAATAATCAATTATATATACATTATCCGGGTTATAATAATCGCGTTCTTTTACAAAAATGTTATCTGTAATTAATTTTCTGTTTAATGATAACGATTCTATTTCCCGTAAAGTCTGTCCATACATATCATTATAATTGATATCTAAAATAGCTCTGGACTTCATGTTTTCAATAAGAACTTCATTATAAGGTATTCTCTTTGTCTGAATACCCTGATTTGAATACTTATCAGCGCCTGTACAAATAATTTTATAAGTGATACCCAATTTATCAAATTCATATTTTATTTTCATTATTTTATCCGCGCGCCCCTTGTTTTTACCAACAAAAAAAACATCCTGCTGTATTTTCAGTTTAATTAAATCAGAGAAATTATTTGGCATAGAGATAAACATTTTATTATATTTCAGTTGATACTTCCGGCAATCATTTATATCAAAGCTGAATATATCCCAAAAAGGTTTATAATGGTTAATTTCCCGTTCTTTAACAGTGTCTATTTTATTCCAATAATTAAGAATGAGTTTTTTATTTGAAAAATAGCGCTGTATAAAACTACAGAAATAATAATCAATTCCAGCATCAAAAACAATAATCATTGTCGCTTTTGAAAGCAATTTAACATCTATTTTCCAAAAAAGTTTTGCCAAGAAAGCAGAGTACGGTTTAAATTTATGGAATACTCTTAAAAATAAATACAGCCATTTAAACCTTGTTTTTACCGAAAATACTTTGTAACCACAAGAAATAAGATATTCGCTTCCTGCTGAAGACGGCTGAATTCTCCTAAATATTATAATGTCAGAATACATATGAAATATCTGCCTATCATCCTTTCTTTACTATTTCGCAAATTTGCTACACTTCTTCTTTGTGAGTATAACTATTTATATAATCCCTTACTTTTCATTTCTTCGATAGACTCATTGTAGCGATCCTTCTGTATATCCTGAGTATTAACCCAATTACAGAAACGGCTAATACCTTCGATAAAATTTACCTTGGGGGTATATTTTAATACTTGTTTTGCCAATGTAATATCGGCATAGTTGTGACGAATGTCACCCAAACGGAAGTTTCCGGATATATTTATTTCAACAGTTGAATTATAATTTTCACGCAGTTTATGAGCAACGGTATTTACACTAATCGGTTTGTCGGCCCCGATATTGAATGACAAACCAGCGGCTTCTTTTACTTCAAGTCCCAATATTGTGGCATCTACAATATCATCAATATAAACAAAATCACGACTTTCAAGGCCATCCTCAAATATATTTATAGGGTTGTTATTCTTGATCTGAGTAGAGAATATTGATAATATTCCGGTATAAGGATTACTAAGCGATTGACCGGGCCCATAAACATTTTGATAACGAAAACCGACGGCATCTATTCCAAGAGATTTACAAATAACCATAACCATCTGTTCTTGATTTTGTTTAGTAATTCCGTACAGCGATACAGGATGAATTTTGCTATATTCAGTCGTTGGTAAAAGTTCAACAGTTCCATTGCAGAATGGACATTTACATTCAAAATCACCTCGAGACATATCTTCTTCAAGACGTTGGTTTGGATAAACCTCACCATGAGAAGGACATTTATATCGTCCTTCTCCATAGATTGCTCTTGATGCCGCAACTACAACCCGTTTTATGTTATGTTTTTCATTTGCAAGAATGTCCAACAACAAACCAGTACCCACTATATTAACATTAATGTATTTTTCAATTTCATACATGCTTTGTCCTGTACCTGTTTCAGCAGCAAGATGTATAACAGCATCAATACCATTCAAAGCTTTACGCCAATCATTACGTGATGTTACGGTGCCTTTTATGAATTGTATTTTGGGATTTTTCAAAAGGGAACAAAATAAAGGGGAACTTTTTTCAGGATTATCACCATGTATCTGAGGGGAAAGATTGTCCAGAACGACAACTTCATATTCTTTTGTCGTGAGTTTATGCGCAATATTAGAACCTATAAATCCCGCTCCTCCAGTAATAAGTATTCGTTTCATCATCTACCATCCTTTTCTTATTATTTCGCAAATTTTATAAACTTCTTCTTCTTTGACTTTGGTATGTAAAGGTAAAACAAGATATTTATCTTCTATCATATCCATATTCGGCAGATTATTACGTCTTTTCCCGAATATGGAGTATCTGTCATTCCTGTAATGAACCTGGCTTGATTCTATATGATACTCCCGCAGCATTTTTTGAAGATCAACCCGTTTCTCAACGATTACAGTACATAACCATGCCGCGTGTTCCCGATCCTTAAACCCGCCGCCTACAAAAGACAAGCCGGCTATATTTTGTAATTCATTTTCATATATGGAAAACAGCTTGCGCCTATGGGCAAGAGTAGTATCAAATTCCTCAAGACCCGCAAGCCCCATCGCGGCGGCTATATCGGTCATTTGGTATTTGTAACCGACTTCTTTTATATCATTATTCCAATGTCCTTCTTGTTTTGCCGTTCGATCTATACCGAACCAGCGAACCCTTTCCGCCTTGGCCCGCAACGCTTGATCCTTTAATGAAACCATACCGCCGTCGCCTGTTGTTATATGTTTGATGGCTTGAAACGAAAACATGGTAAAATCGGAAACAGCGCCTATAGGAACGCCTTTATAGGAAGCGCCTAAAGCATGCGCCGCGTCTTCGATAACAGGAATATTCCATTTTTTTGCTATGGAATTCAGCTCATCCATATCACAGGGTAAGCCCGCATAGTGTACGCAAACAATCGCCTTTGTCTTTTCATTGATTAACTCACGAACATGATCAACAGAAATATTAAGCGTATTTTTGTCAACGTCGGCAAAAACGACTTTAACGCCCATGTATAAAAACGGAATATTTGTCGCGGTACAGGTATAGACAGGCGAAATAACTTCATCGCCAGGTTTTAATCCGGATAAGATATATGAAAGATGCAGGGCATCGGTGCCTGATCCCACCGCCACAGCGGTTTGTCCATTACAAAATTTTTTGCCGAACTCCTTTTCGAACTGTTCAACTTTTGGACCTTGTCCAATCCACCTGGTAGATAAAGTGTCTGTTACATATTTTACCGCGTTTTTGGGAATATGAGGATGAAATAACACAATATTATCACCTCCAACTTCTAAAGTTGAAAGTTCATTTTGAATTTTTTCCATTTCTGCTCCTTGCTGATAAAAACATCAACATAGTATCAACATCTTGCTTTTTTTCGTAATCATTGTCAATACCCTATTTTACTTTTTTTCGTAATCATTGTCAATACCCTGTCATTTTATCTCTTTAATTGGCAAACAATGATAAAAACGGGGGAGGTTTCCATCTTTTTTCGATACAATATAATTTATTCCCAAATCAGGCCATGCAATATTGACAGTGGGATCATTCCAGATAACACCGCCCTCGTCATCAGGATAATAAAAATCGGTACATTTATATGTAAATATACATGTCTCACTTAAGACTAAAAACCCGTGGGCAAATCCCGGCGGGAGATAAAACTGATTTTGCTTTTTTCCGCTCAATATAACAGAATACCATTTACCGTAACTTGCGGAATTGGGACGCAAGTCCAGAGCCACATCAAATACTTCTCCCATGATAACTCTGGCCAATTTTCCCTGAGGATGATTTTTTTGATAATGCAGTCCCCGGAGAACCCCCCGCACTGAACACGACTGATTATCCTGAACAAAATCCATTTCTAATCCCGCGGCATTAAAATCTCTTTTTACATATGTTTCAGAAAAATTACCTCGCTCATCTTCAAAAATCCTGGGGAAAATTTCAAGAAGCCCCTTAATTACTTGACCGTCTTCTGTAAAACACTGCTTAAAAGTAAACGGCATCAGGTATTCTCCGCAATCCATAAAAGATAATCACCGTAATCGGTTTTATAAGATGATGCAAACTCCAGCAAAAAATCACGTGTTATCCAGCCATTTTTATAGGCAATCTCTTCTATACAGGCTACATAGAGACCCTGTCTTTTTTGGATGGTAGAAATAAAATTGGAAGCTTCAAGCAAGCCATCATAACTGCCCGTATCCAGCCACGCCATGCCTCTTCCAAGAATTTCGACTGAAAGATTTCCCTGTTCAAGATATATATTGTTAACGGCAGTTATTTCAATTTCTCCTCTGGACGATGGTTTTATATTCTTTGCGATTTTAATTACATTGTTATCATAAAAATAAAGACCGGGTATGGCGTAACGCGATTTTGGTTTCACGGGTTTTTCTTCGATGGAAAGCGCCTGGCCGCTCCCGGAGAATTCCACAACACCGTAAGCGCCCGGTTCCTTTACATAATAAGCAAAAATAAGTCCGCCTTTTGATTGGGTTATTTTTGAAACAGCGTTTTTCAGAGTGTCAGCAAAGCCTGTCCCGTAAAAAATATTGTCGCCCAATACAAGCGCGCAACTGTCCCCGTCAATAAATTTTTCTCCCAGAATAAACGCGTCCGCAAGCCCACGGGGGCTTTCCTGTACGGCGTAATCAAACCGCATCCCCAGCCATGCGCCGTCTGAAAATAACTCTTTGAACAGGGAAATATCCCTCGGCGTTGAAATAATAAGCACATCCCTTATGCCCGCAAGCATTAAAACCGAAAGGGGGTAATAGATCATTGGTTTATCATAAAGAGGAAGTATCTGCTTTGATAATGCTTTTGTCAGGGGATAAAGTCTTGTACCGGCGCCGCCGGCTAAAATTATTCCTTTCATTGTTTATACCCGTCTTTGTTCATTTTATACAGCGTTGCTTTTTCAAAACAGCTACAAAAACTCTTTATGTGTAACATCTTTTGAAAGCGCATGTAATGTCCTATTAAATACGTCATTGCGGCAAAAGGGCGGACATTTTGAACAATCTATTTTCTCATAAATTGTCCTTACCCTGTCCGAACGAAAAATTTCCGATAGCGTATTTTGATTTAAATCTCCCAGAAAGTAATCAGGATTCTGCCTGTAATGCAAACACGCGTAAACTTTTGCATCGGCGGTAATAACCGTTGAAAAAAACATGCCATGGCATTTTGTATAGGAGCGTATTTGTTCCTTTCCCATTTCACGATATTTTTGCAGAGATGCCTGTACAAAAAAATCTTCTGTTTCATAACGATTCTTCAGGATAAGATATTTTTCTGAAATATCGGTAAAATCCCCGGTAAAAGGCCTGAATTGCGCAAAATCAGCCCCTGTTTTTTTACACAAAACCACAAAATCTTCCATTTCGCCAATTGTATCTTCTCTCGTCAGAAAACCAATACCAAAACTCATCGTATTACAGGTTTCCTTTTTTTGTTTCGCAAAAGAGATACAATTTTCGATAACCTTATTAAAGGATTTTTCCGGCATCCCATGCGTTTTCTTATACATTTCAGGACTTGCGGCGTCTAGGCTTATACGGAAGTATTCACAATATTTTAAAATTACATCAATTTTCTCATTGTCCAATGCAAGCCCGTTTGAATTTACGCCAACTTTAATTCCACGGAGGCGTAATTGCTCAACGGTATATGTAAAATACGGATTTATGAGCGGTTCGCCTCCTCCGGACAAAATAACACCCTCACATTCAATTTTAGCAAGGGAATCAATAATCCTGTCTATTTGCGATTTATCCAATTCCGCTCTATTCTCATTTACACCACAGCACCCAGGACAGTTATTATTGCATTTATTTGTTAAATCCAATTCCGCAATGATAAGCGTCTTATGACCATTATAAAAATAATCAAGTTTATCGGTATAACGTAAAATTTTTTCATCCGCGTTGAAATTATTATGCATTTTGCTTTCTCCCTTTATACAACTCTATCTTCATCAAACACAACAAATTTAAAGTCATGTACTTTTCGTTGTTCAACAGGCGGTATCTCCATGTAATTGCCATAAATACGTTTAAGATACAAATCACAATTACCTGGAGCCCAATAATAGTTTTCTTCAAAGCATACTTTAATAAGAGGAAATATTGTATTCCTCTTATGAGTCTCTTTTTTGTATCCGTAACGGCTTACAAAACAACACATATATTCTGTTTTAAATTTATTGAAAAAAGAATATGCGTTTCCCAGCAATTTCCTGCATAATCTTAACGGGAAAAAGGGAATAAAAAGATTGACGAGGAATCGTTTAATCTTTTTATTGGGAAGGTATGCCTTCGTCCTGAAATGATACAATTTCCACGCAAATGAGATAAAATAATTTTGCAAAGGGGAAAAAAAATTAACGCAATTATCAAACGGCCAAATATCAATAAATATCCCGCAATAAGTTTTACCATTTTGAATATTATCTTCCGCAAGTATTGTGCCTTTTTTACAAAATTTTGCGAATGGTTTATACTGATAACGTGGATCTTTGGCATGTCTATATGAAAGCACATAATAGTTTGTTTCTATATTTTTTTCAAATAAATCAAGAAATTTTTCATAATCGTTTCTGGGCATGCCAATATCAATATCATCATCCCACGGAATAAACCCTTTATGCCTGACGGCCCCAAGCAATGTGCCTTGTGATAAATAATAAGTAAAACCATTCTCTTCGCAAATCAGAACAAAGTCATCCAGCATTTCATGCACAACATTTTGAAGTTTCTTCAATGTATTTTGATCTATTGTCCTCAATTAAAATCTCTTTGTATTGAACTGGAAGTAATATACACAGAAAATAAAACCAATATTATCGGCCATGTCAGTCATTGTATTCCGGCAATCTTGCCTTTTTCGATGCGTATTTTTCTGTCGCACCGTTCAACGGTTGTCAATCTGTGGGCGATAACTATTAAAGTTTTATTTGCGCTAACGCCGTAAATCTCATCCATTATTTTTTGTTCTGTTTCATTGTCAAGGGCTGATGTCGCTTCGTCAAGAACCAGTACCTCAGGATCATCGTACAGGGCGCGGGCAATTCCTATGCGCTGCTGCTGTCCGCCGCTTAACTGAATGCCGCCGTCTCCTACTTTGGTATGTATGCCGTCCTTGTGTGATAGAAAATCCCAGATGTTCGCCTTTTTAAGCGCGGTTATTATTTTTTCATCGTTGATTATCGAACCGAAAGCGACATTTTCCGCGACCGTTCCGTCAAAGAGGTAAATACTTTGGGGGATGTAACCTATTTTTTTCCGCCATGAACGGATATTGTTATCGGTGATTACCGTATCGTCAATATAAACTTTACCGATAATCGGTTTGTGAATACCGGTAATAATGTCAACCAGCGTTGACTTGCCGCTGCCGCTTTCACCGGTAATGGCGAGCTTTTCCTTTTTTTTGATTTCCAGCGAAACGCCGGTTATTACTTCACCGCCCGTCATATAATTAAAACATATATTTTCAAGGCGGATGGTTCTTTCAAAATCGAGAGGATCAGAGCCCTCTTCTTCAACCGGCTGTGACATACTGTCATAAACATTTTTTATTATCTCTTCGGAAAATAACATGCCGTTTATTTCCTGCAGCATCCTGTGTACGGAAGGAAGAATGCGGTACAGGGCGAGAGCATACATTGATATTATCGGAATAACCAGAGAAGCGTCTTTGTATAACCAGACAATAAAAACCACAACGCCAATAAGAAAAGAAAACCCCAGACTTTCAAGAATACTCTTGGGCATAATGCCCAGGACATGGGTTATCAGTTCAGATTTATTGTTTTTCTCCAATGCGCTGTTATATGTTTTCAAAATTTCATCTTCGTTGCCCTTCAGTTTTACATATTTTAAATTACCAAGAGATTCTTTTAACGTCCGGCTCATATTTCTGCCGGAGATAAATTTTATTTTACCCTGTATCGAATTTATTTTTGCCAAATATGACAGTATTATCAGTACAAAAACCAGCAAAATACCCGTTATAATGACTGTCATCTTCCAGTTCAGGTAAACTATTACGGCATAAACCATAAGTATAGTGAAAATTTCCGAACATATATTCAGAAGATGAAAAACAACTTTACCGATTTCATTGGTTTCTCTGCTGATAGAATGTATTAATTCAGCGGAATTCTTTTGAGCGTATATTTTATAGGAAACCGATAAATTAATTTTAAATAGTTTTTTGGAAAAATGCATATACATGGCCATGGAATAGCGTTTTGTTATATAGGCGAGCATGATTGAATAAACGCCCCGGAATAAATAAAAAATAATAATGCTGGTTCCAAAAACAATGATGAATTCTTCAGGCGCGGCAAATCCAAAAAAATCAAATGCGGTTTTATAAAACCCCGTTTCCAGTAATTTTGGATTCGATACAACGGAAATAAAAGGCATAATAGCCGAAATTCCGACTGTTTCTACCAGCGAAAAACCGATGATCAAGACCAGCACCAGGATCATAATAATCTTTTGCCTGTGGGTCATTAACCGTACAAGGTTGACCAATACCTGCTTTATAGAAGATGTTTTTTCAAATAATGTCATGGTACTCCAAAAACCACTGCGCAAATAATTGTAATCCGTCGGTGATGGAAGTTACCGGCTCCCAGCCAAGCTCTGCTTTTGTGATGTCAATGTCCGCCATGGTTACCGGCACATCGCCGGCCTGCATATCCAGGAAGACCTTTTCCGCCGCGCGCCCCAGATGCTTTTCCAGAATTTCTATAAAAA
>Ga0268262_10003376_pt1 | contig 17350 bp, 8 predicted proteins | sample TergutNc150P3_FD_190354 | JGI IMG/M metagenome (GOLD analysis project Ga0268262, IMG submission 190354) | Nasutitermes corniger P3 segment gut microbial community from laboratory colony in Florida, USA - Nc150 P3 (SPAdes) (version 2) | ecosystem: Host-associated > Arthropoda: Insects > Digestive... | reverse complement strand
GCGATTTCCAAATCGTGGCGGAGCCGGTGGGCCGAAATAATTCCGTACATGAAATTTTCCCCTGAAATACGGAAGGCTATTTATACGACTAACGCTATAGAATCTGTTAATTACACGCTCCAGCGTAATCTGAAAACCCGCCAGTCATTTCCCAATGACGAGGCGGCAATGAAGTTGATCTACATGATCTTGCAAAGAATCTCAAAAAAATGGACAATGCCGATAAAGAATTGGGGCGAGGCGTTGCACCAATTTTCACTCGTTTACGGGGATAGAGTCCCCTTATGATATTCTGCGTTTTACACAAAAATTGTTATGGGCTCAATCCCTTGCATGTGCAAAAAAGAAAAGCCCGGCCGCTTGCGTGACCGGGCTAGTTGGTTGACTGGGCTTTACGTCCGTTTTGTTTCCTTCCGCACGTTGATCATAATTTTGGTTCCGGCGGCCCCTGAGTCCGCCGAAGGGTTACTTCTTAACAAGTTTTGTTTTTAATTCAGCTATCGGTGTGAAATCTTTTATTTTTTGGGCAATTTTTTTTGCTTTGTGTTACACACGGTATCTGTCACTTTTTGTATTTTTCCTACTCTTACAGAAATTTCGGGAATACCTGTTCCTCTAGCTTCGCCAGTCTTTTCTCTAATACAGCCGGTTCCTGCCAGGTTTTAAGCATATACACTATCTGCTCATTGGCGGAACGTTCATAGATATGTCCCAGTTCCTCTATCCTATCATAAATTTCTTGGGGAAGCCGTAAATTGTATTTCTTGTTATATGCGGGGTTTTCCATGCTTTAATTATCGGTAAATTATGGGATTAAAATAATACTATACTTGAGAAAGACAAATTAATATCGTTTATGGTAAGCTTCCTCAATGAAGTCAATAATTTTTTTATACCCTTCGACTTTTTCATCATTAGTGGTGCTATCACTTACAATTCGAAGATCTTTTATTTTTATAGCAAGCTGTGTTTTTATAGCTCCTTTCTGTTCATCAGGAAGAATTGACCATAATTCATGAGATTTTGTACTAATAATTTTCTGGTAAGTATCAAAAAGAAGACGTTCCAGATGACTTGAATATCGTTCCAACTGCTTGTTGAGCTTATCAAGATTATCAGGAGAGGAAAAGTCGGTATAGTCAAATGCTTTTACAAGGTGAGAACACGCATCTCTTAAAGAGATTATATAGGCAACATAATTTTCATTGCACAATTCCTCAAGATAAATAATGTTTTCACTTGATGGTTTATAAAATTTCTCGTTTATTTTACAAATAGCATTAAACAAGTCTTGCGCGGATCGAATATCATAGGCCATTTATACAGCCTTTGACATTAACACCAACTCATCAAACTCAGGCGTCAGTGTCGATTCTTTTGCTTCTTCCATAGTATCGGGATAAGTATCCTTCAGATTATAACCAAATCCGACGCCAACATAGTTAAATTTGTTAATTCCCATGTTAGCCATGATTTCACCCAGCGTTTTTTCCTGTAATTGCTTGCTAATTTCGACAATTCGCTCTCGGTAACAATCCATATTAATTATCCCCCTAAGGTTTATATTGGTAAAAACTCAAATCGTTTTTACCTTATTATATACGAAGGGGCATCCTTTCCGCCTAGCGTGAATTCTTTAAGTAAAAATCCCTTCAATTTTCCCCTCCCAAAATTGAAAAGAAATTAAGGCTTTCATTATGCCGTAAACGGTAATAATTTGCAATAAAAAAAGAAAAATTTTGAAAATTATTACGATACTATTATAATCCTTTAACAATCCTAATATAGGATTACGAATTTTTCATTAATTCTTATCCCCCCAAAAAAAGAAAAGCCCGACCACGTGCGTGGCCGGGCTAGTTGGTTGGTTGGCTGGGCTTTACGCCCGTCCAACCATGCGGCCACATTATGTGGTCGGATGATTGGGGGGGGCGCGGCCCGGCCTGTTGTTACTTCGTGATGTCGGCCGTCTTCAGGATGGCTCCCTCGAAACGGGCGTTGGTCATGTAACCTAGTACGATGGACTTGGTAATGTCGGTGGTGCCGCTGTTTAAACCGCCGGCAATATTGCCGCTGGCGGACGGATTAACCCAGCCTGTACTGGTGGATGGTACGCCGTGGCAGACAAAGTTGTCGCCGACCTTGGGCACGTTGGTCGTCGGTACGGTCATGACTTCCCAGTTGCCGCTCAGATAGTCAGCGGGACTGGCGGAGTTTGAACCCTCAAGCGGCGCGTCGTCGGCGCCGAACTTTATGGGCCACGCGACACGGAGCGAGTTTTCGGTTTCATTGAACGAGCCGTGGGCGTAGGTGATGTACGGCACATACCTGGTGTCGCCATCCCTGGTTTCAGACCGCACGTTGATCATGATTCTGGTTCCGGCGGCAAGCAAGGTGTCTACCCTTACCGGCTTGCCCATGGAAACCATCGTCTTTTACATAATAAGGCAATCCATCGCGTTACCCTCCCCCCTTTCACTCGCAAGGAAAACCACTTGCGTTTTTATAGGTGATTTTACCTACGGGTGACTGTCACCTCTTTGGAGGAACGATGTGTAAAAAACTTGACTATGTATCAGAAATATGATACAGTTCATTTATATGGATAATGAGTCCTGTGTCATATATTCTGGCGAGAAATTTACTCTGGAATGGTACTATGACAAAAATGGGAAAAGTGCAGTTTATGACTATTTTTGTGAATCAACAGAGGATTTACAGGATAAATTTTTTGTTTTGGTTAAAAAAATGGGTGATATTGGGAAAATTTTTGATACAAGGAAATTTCGAAATGAAGGGGACGGTATTTACGCGTTTAAACCTCAACCCGACAGATTTTTATCGTTTTTTACAGATAACAAGAAAATAATCGTAACAAATGGTTTTAAAAAGAAGACAGAAAAATTACCTAAAAATGAAAAAGAATTGGCTATGAAATATAGGCAAGATTATTTGGAAAGGAATAATGGAGGAAATAAATAATGGAAACGACATTTGACAAATTTATCAACAACAACCCTAAAAGAAAGGAAAAATTCCATAAAGAATATAATGAATTTCTTTTATCGGAATTTTTGCTGGAAAAGATGGAATCCGAAAATCTTTCTGTAAGGAAATTGGCAAAAAAAGCAGGAGTATCCCCGACAATAATCCAAAAAATACGAAGTAAAAACGCTGAAAGAATAAATTTCAGGACATTTACCAGTGTATTAAATACATTGGGGTATAGGATCAACATAGAAAAAATATAAAAAAGGTCTCTCACCAAACCCTCACCCCCCACCAAAAAAGAAAAGCCCGACCACGTGCGTGGCCGGGCTAGTTGGTTGGTTGGCTATTTTCCCCGAAACCGTTAAAAAAGAAACTGCGGAGGCGGGTTTCTATGTGCTGGTTCAATCCGGCGACACGATGAAGCTGGAAATACCGGAGGGCTTTGTGCCGCGGGAGTTTTAAGCCGGTAAACGCCCTCACTTTTTCACTTTTTTTCCCAAAACACTAAAGCTTTTTGCACATTCTTACCCTATATAGTGCAGGAGATTCAAATATGAAAACACAAATTGAAAATCCTGCTCGGTATGAGTGGGGGCCCTTCCCTTTTGGGGACAGGGCTGTCATGGACATCCGCTATGACCCGGTGTTCAAAGCGGTATTTACCAAAGAAACTGCGGAATCAAGAATCGCGTTGTCAGACTTGATTTCGGCACTGATAGGGCGTACGGTCACAGTGGAGACGATCATCGCCAATGAGCCGGCTATTGACGATATCAGGCAGCGATACCTGCGTTTCGACATAGCCTGTAAAACAGGAAAAGGCGAACCGGTCAATGTTGAAATGTCCTTCAACCCTGACGCCAGCGAACCGGTACGCCTTGAATACCACGCGGCACGGTTATTTGCAGGACAGGGCCTTCACGGGCAGGATAAAACGTATGACGATTTGCAGGAAACTTATCAAATCGCCATTTTGGCAAAAGAAAGGTTTTTCCCTGATGAAAATTTCGCCCACAGTTTTTTGTATTATGATCCCGGCAACCGCGTCTCGCTCGGCGGAAAAACGAGAATAATCACCGTAGAACTGGTGAAGACAGGACCGGTCGTGGACAAGCCCATTGAAGAAATGACTGACGCGGAAAAATGGGCGGTATTTTTTCAATATTTGACAGATGAGGAGAAACGGGGTAAGATAATTGAGATAATCAATCGAGAGGAAGGAATAGCGATGGCGTTAAACACTTTGGCAAATATCACCCAGGACGAGGTAGAATACGCGCGTATGTCTACTTTGATAAAAAGCCAACTTGACTATCAGAGCGGAATGGTAGGCGCTCGGCGTAAAGGGCTTGCCGAAGGATTTACCAAAGGTCATGACGAAGGGCGCAACGAAGCCAGTTTTGAAATTGCGCAGAACATGGTCAAATTGGGGCTTCCCATTGAAACGGTTATTTCCGCTACGCAACTTGATCCTGAAAAAATAAAAACACTGTATCAAGCATAATGATGATTTAGCTTTTATGGGTTTTAGTAAACCTGTAGATCAAATTCCGCTTCCCCCGCCGTGGCACTCCAGGCTGTCCGCAGGACAGCAGTACTCCGTGGTTATATTCCCCCCCAAAAAAGAAAAGCCCGACCACGTGCGTGGCCGGGCTAGTTGGTTGGTTGGCTGAGCTTTACGCCCGTCCAACCATGCGGCCACACGTATGTGGTCGGATGATTGGGGGGGCGCGGCCCGGCCTGTTGTTACTTCGTGATGTCGGCCGTCTTCAGGATGGCTCCCTCGAAACGGGCGTTGGTCATGTAACCGAGTACGATGGACTTGGTAACATCTGTGGTGCCGCTGTTTAAACCGCCGCTAATACCACCCGCTGACGGGCTTTCCCAGCCTGTACTGGTGGACGGTACGCCGTTGCAGACAAAGTTGTCGCTGACCTTGGGCACGTTGGTCGTCGGTACGGTCATGACTTCCCAGTTGCCGCTCAGATAGTCAGCGGGACTGGCGGAGTTTGAACCCTCAAGCGGCGCGTCGTCGTCGTCGAACTTTATGGGCCACGCGACACGGAGCGAGTTCTCGGTTTCGTTGAACGACGAGTGGGCGTAGGAAATGTAGGGTACATACCTTGTTTTGCCGTCTCTGCTTTCAGACCGCACGTTGATCATAATTTTGGTTCCGGCGGAAAGGAAGGTGTCTACCTTTATCGTCTTTATTTTGCTCGTGTTCGGTCTGGCATCGGTAGCGCTTGTACTGGTCGCGGGAATACGGGTATACCACAGTCCGCCGTTGGTTACGTCGGCATAGGCCAGGTGTACCGTGTTGTCTTCATCTACCGCCATGTCTACGTGGGTGCCCCTGAATCTGCCAATGTCCACGGCGTTACCGACCCAGTTCGATTGTGTACCGGCAACAACACCGTCATATTGCGCCTGGAAATCTGATGTATCAGCACGGAACACAGTAAGGTTGCCACCGGTACATTCGGCTGCGGTTGTCGGTCCGACCCAGAATTCATTAGCAGTGGTACTGTTATTAGCGGATGCAAACTTAACATTCAGATTACCGGTACCTGCAACAGATCTTGAATATCGCCGGGATACCATACCATTGTACACAATGTTGACAAGGGTATTGGCGTTATTTGCAAGTCCGTGGTTGGCGCTAAGAGTATAGTACCTTGTGTTGTTGGCGTTATCATTACTAAGACCCGTATTGTCACTAGTCGCTATTTTCTTGGCAACCCAGATGTTACCGTTATTCGTATCGTTGAAGTAATTAAGCGTGAAGGTATCACCGGCTACCGCGGTTACATAAACCGGCACCATCTGACGAGTAATAACGTTTGTCGCAGCCGGAGCGGCTGTACTGACCAGAACCATATCATTCACTTGCAGACCGTGGCCGGCATATCTATACCTCGTATGGGTATACGCCTGGTTCGTCGCGGCAGTATGACCGGTCGCTGACGGCACATTGCTGCTATACGAGAACCACAACCTCCGGTTGTAAGCGTCATACCAACTGATAACCGGTCTGCCGTTCTTTAAGATGCCGGCGGCGGTATACATACTGCCGCGGTGCGTTCCGCCATTGGTTACCGTTTCCGCCGCGCCGGGAATATTGACCACCTGAGTGGCGCCAACATTACCGTATATGGCTTTGACCTGGCCCGCTTCGTCATCATAATAGGTCATAAACACCCGGTCGGCATTGCTGTCCGATCTGTTACCAGTGCCATTGGTAGGCCGAACGACGATGCGCGGTATCTTAACGCGTTCAGGACCCGAGTCATGGAAACCGGGAACAATCGAGATAAAGCTGGTATGAGTTTCATACAAAGTGGAAGCCTCATCGGCGCTGTTACCACCCATTAAGAAAGGACTTTCGGTACCGGCGGCGGTACTCATACCAAAGAAGAACCCTCTGTTACCGGTCGTGGAAGAACTCTGATCGGAGCCTACCGCGTACCAGGAATTGTTCGAGCCGCCGACACCGACGGTGGTGTTAATCGGCCTGTTCGTGTAGGCGCTCGCGGCAGTAATACCGGTGTTATTCCTGAGTACTCTCAAGCGTCCGCGACTCTGAGCGTAATAATAACCATAACTCAGATAGCGGGTGCCCTTACTGTCCATCCTCATAAAGGGATTGTACATTTTGGATATATCATCATGGTAAGTAGTACTACCATTAACAACAGTACGCGGAGGCATCATACTGCCAATGTCCCACACGTACAGGTAACGGTCGTTGACCAGCTTATTGTTGTTCACACCGTTAGGCTCCTGGTTGTACGCTACGGTGGTGTTGTTATTGTTGTTGACCGCGCGAACGGTGCTTACCGTTACCGTCAATTCGCCGGAATTAACGCCGCTGACGGTGGCGCCAACGACGCCGCCGCCCTTATCTGCCTCCTTCGCGGGGGATCCAGCGACTGAAATCCCCGTGCCGCCTACCGTTATGACTGGTGAGCTGCCGCCGGCGTAACCGCCGGCTCTGGTCAAGAGGTTAAAGCCCTTGATCTGAATGACTTCACCGAGGAGTACGGGGTATCTGCCGGTGGCGGAACGGTTGAAGGCGGAAGCCTCAGGATAAGCGTCGCTGAGTTTGGTAACCAGCTCATAGACGTAGGGCACGATGTCCATCCGGTACTGGTTGATCCAGTTGGTGTCAGCGGTGAGAGGCCCGGCGGTCTGAGCGGTGTTGGAGGTCTGAGCGTCCTGGAGATTGTTGTCCATATCCCGCGCTCTGACTATTAAAATGCTGTTCAGAGCCGCCACACTGCTGTGTATGCTGGTGTCAAGATCAATCCTGAATGTTACGCTGTGGCCGGTCCCGGTAATAACCGAGGACTCTATCACGCATTTCCAGCCGTTCTTATACCAGTTGGAAGTGGTGGCGGTATCGACTTCACCCTGTCCCACGCCGACCAGTCCTCCGCCCGTTTCCGGATCGTATTTTGTCGAATCGTAGGCTGCGATTTTCGCGTAACCAGTGGGATCACCGGTGGCGTTCGCGGGCGCGCCGGTGAATGTAATACCGGTCATGCTCGCCCAGAGGCTGTCAATGACATTCTTGTCCTCCACCGTTCCCCGGATGCTGATCTGGCCGGAAACTTTGGGAAGGTCAACGGTACCGGAGCCGGTGGTGTAGCCGGCGTACTTACCGGTATTGCCTGTCCGTGCCGCCCTTACCTGCTCTTCAAGCTCAATGTGGCCCTTCAGGTCTTCAACCCGCGCGCTTGGATCCAGATTCCAACTGTCGTAGATCGAGTTTTCCCTTATGTCTTTGTCGTTCCAATAGAACGGTTTAATTTTGGCTACCGGAGGCAATTCATCCCGGTTCATAACCGTCAGGGCAACCAGGACAACGTCTATCTGCTGCTGACCTTTATTGACGACATAGACGCTTCCGGTTCCAGTTCCGGTTACCGCAGCGTTGTTGTACGTAAAGACCGTACCCGCGGTGGTGCCGGCAGCCCCAATGCTCGTCCAGTTGATATTACCCGGAACATTAATCCGGTACATTGTGCCATTTGTCATGCCGCCGTTGGTACCGGTCAGGGTGAGCGAAGTCTCGGTTACCGTGGTGTCCCATACCTCCACCAGGAACAGACCGCCATTGGTACCGGTATCCGGTATGAGGTTTGTGTTGGTGCCGGTGTTTTGACCAAATTCGCTTTCAGCGATGGGGGTGCCGGTGGCAGGCCATGTTCGCGTACCAAAGGTAATCCAGGCTTTATTGGTATTGGACGAATCCAGCGGATCCCGTCCTCCCGATTTCATTCTGCCGGGTCTGGCGGTATATGACCAGACATAGCCCGTGTTATCCACCTCTCCGGTGTTCGTCGTTATTTTCGCGGGCGGCGTGTCGGTACATACAAAGGTAACGCCGTTACCGTTTGCGTCAAACGGCTCCCTGTTAGTGCCTGTTCCCGCTCCGGCCATTTCCCAATCGGTATTTCCCGCGGTACTGATGGTATACACCTTGCCGGGCACCATGCTGGTAACCCGTATCGCTGTCGCGTCGCGGACTACCGGGGTTACCGTGAAGGACTTGGCGTTGTTTCCGTCTATGGCGTCAACGACGAAGCCAAGCCGGTAATTCTTTACGTTAAAGCCGGTGTTTTCCACACTGTGGTATTTAATCGTGGACAGGCCGCCAATATTCTTGATTGCCGCGGCGGGCTGATACTGGTTAACGTTGTTGGTGTTGGTCCAGTGGGTGTACGCCAGGTCGGTCTTGAGGGTAATGCTGCTGATGATCGGCGGATGGTTGCGGATGTAGAGATCTTTGCTGTAATGGGTAGCGTTCCCCGCCTCGTCAACGATTATGTAGTGGAATTCGATGGGTCCGTCGCTGAACGGAGTGGTGTCAAACTTCAAGCCCCAGGTTACTACTCCGCCCTTGATAGTCCATGTTTCATCGGTGTAACCGTCGCCGTCGCCGTCGCTGTTTATCGGATCCTGATAGTCGATAACCGCCGCCTGAGTGGATGTCATAACATCTATCATGCCACCCCTGCCGTCCGATACCTGTTTAGTAGTTATAACCGGATACTGATTGGCGGTATAAGGATTCTTGAGACTCGTGGGCTTGGTTCGCGGGTTCTCGTTGCCTTCCATGACAATCATGCCGGTCTTGCCGGTTGTCCACGCCTCGTGCTTGGGACTGTAATAGGTGTTGCCCGATTTAAAGTACGCCAGCACCGCTTTGATGCCGCCGACGGGGCCTGAGTAATCGGAGGCTTCCCCGATGTCCACGGCTGTTCCCTGAAGCACATAGTTGGCGGTAGAGGCGTTCCTCGGGGCGGTATACGTACCTGTGGGATAGTAGTTGTCAATCTGGAAGCTCATGCTCGTCTGGCTGCGGTACTGTCTGAAGTCTTCCGCCATCAGGTCTAACGAGAAGGCGCCGCTGGAGGGCTTGCCTGATTCACCGAATACCGGGAACGCGACGGTGGAGTCAACGGTGATCGTTATCGGGTAGTAGAACCGCTGTTCCCGCGCCCTATCCAACACACCGGAGCTGGTAACATCCGTAAGCGCGGTTCCCGTGGCCTCATAAGCTTTCCCTGATCCTGTCGCGGTGCCATTATTGCCGGTGAACACAAAGACCGTATCCACATTGCCGTTGGGCGCTCCATAGTTTGTCCAGACGGTGTCCCCCGTCGTCTCAATCATGTACTTCTTGCCCTTTTGCATCTGGTTTGCGTTCACCAGGTTCGGCAATCCTATCGTATAGCTCCATTGGCTGCCGCCGGCGCCCGTGTCGGTTATGGTTTTGTTGGCGTTGTCCCAGTCCATGACCGGCTTATATTCGGTCACGCCCACGCCGGCCGCGCGCCACTGTATCCTCTTGATGCCCAGGCTTCCGGTTACGGTGGCTTTAATCGTGAATTTGCCGGCGGCCTTTATGCCTTCTTTATAAGGAACATCAACCGTCGGTTCATTCGCCCGCACGATCGCCTGATTCGTGAATCCCGGCAGGGTGCTGTCAATGATAAAGTTGGTGCTGACGATGTTTCCCTTATTGTTCTGATCGGCTGTATAGCCGTCCACTATATTCGTTGCGGGCGGTATATTGCCGCTATTGGCAAGGGTTTCATAGAGTTTGGAATCTATGGGCATGGCTTCGATGTAGACATCCTGCTGGGTACCCGCCGAGGTTTCAAACTCACTACTGAGGTTAATCGTGTAGTTCCATATTACCGACAATCCGGGACTTGAGAAGGTCGCCAGACCCCAGCCTTTTGAGTTGGTCTTGTTTCCGTAAGGATACCAGCCGTTATCAAGGGCCGCGTTAGTGGCGAGAGCGTCATTGGCGGGTTTGGTCTTTCCCTTGGCAACACGCACCAGGACGGCGTACATCCAGTTATTGTCCTGCGCCGATCCGGTAATACGCACCGCTCCGCCGACCACGCCGTCCTGAGACGGATAGGTAATGGTCAGCCTCGGCTTGTCGCCGTCCGGATCGAGCACTACGAAGTTGTATTGACCGTCGAAAGTGGGTCCCCTGCCGGTGATGTCATTGACCGCCTGGTTACCGGCGCTGTCCGTTACCCTGATTCTGAAGGGCATTCTCCATATATTGGTGCCTGATTTGTTGATGATGGTTCCGGCAGTTTGGTTTACCTCAACCTCGTAAGCCCTTCCCACGTTGGTAAAGGGACTGCTGTTGGTCGCGTTAAGCTCATAATTCCAGCTATTCATACCGCCGGAGAAGTTTTGAGCCGGTGTCTGGCCGTTACCCAGCCCCGCGTCAGTCCAGTCGGTAGCGGGACTACTAGATATGCCTATCTGGTACTCTACCCTGCCGACCGATGACATGCCGTCACCTGAGCTTCCCCGGACAGTATACATGCCGGTAACCTGTTCCAGCCATGTCGGTAAAATAATGTTGGAATACGGCGGAAGAATGTCGTATTCAAATTCCCTGTTGCGGAACGTGCTTCTGTTGCCCCAGGAGATCGCTTCTATTTCGACGGTGTAGGTCTTGCCGTGCTGCAGTCTGTTCGCCGCCGGAATAAGGATACCCCAGTACATGGGCCCTTGCGTGCCGGAATTGGGGGCGACTGGTTCAGTGTACCACGGCGTGGTAAGCGGGGTTGAGGGGAATTCAATGGGAGCTCCCACTTGGGTGTTCCCGTCATACAGGGTAGCCTTTACCTTCTTCATGCCGACATCGGGCGCCAACACGCTTCCGGAGATGTAGAAGCCGTCCTGACCGGCAGGCGGTACAGGATACGGAGCGGTATAGGACGCGGCAAAATCATCGTAGAAGGGATGTTTAGGATTAGCCTGATGGTTCTTGCCGTTTACATACCTCGGGGTTTGGTTGAGAGTCAGCTCCGGCGCTGTCGCGTCTATGGTGAATTCCCTGATGGCGGTGACTTCATTCGGCTTTGCCAACATGTTGTAGATGGCGACGGGGGTGCCGGCAAGCGTGCCGAGACTAATCGCCCGGTCTCTTACCCTGACGGTAATCCGGTGGCGTCCCGCGCCCAGCGTAAGTTTCCCCGTGCCTTCGCCGATTTCTTTGGTCCAGTTTCTGGTCACCGACAAATTGCCGGTCGGCGGCGGTATGGGTGTCCCGGCATTATTCGCCACCATCAGCATGGTCCAGTTACCATCCCGCGCGCCGGTGGTGTCCGTTACATTCTCCCAGCCGCCCGCGCCGCTATTCAGGCCGCGGTTCCACTTATCAATCATGGTCTCGATGGAGTATACACCGACATTGTCTTCCGCAACGCCCTGGATCTTTAAGGTCTTGACGTCAAAGTTGTTCTTATCATTATCGGTGCCATCCAGGTTGGTGAAGTCCACGGTCGGATTGGTGGTATCTTTGATGAAGGTGATCGTTTGAATGGCTTTCCTTTCCGCGTTGTCATAAGCGGTGATGGTTATCGTGTTGACCGACCCGGCGGCGCTTTCAGTAAAGGCCGCAAAATCACCCAAGGTGTAGTCCTTCTCCCAGGTAAAGGTTCTGAGCGTGCCGATCGCGCCGGTTAAGTTTCCTCTCGTCTGCACGGTTTCCGCGCTGCCGTTCAGCTTAAACGTAATCCTGTTATAGTTTACGTCCTTTGCCGTTCCCTTGAGGGTAAATAACACGGTGGTGGTGGTGGGGGGGGTGCTGTCGTGCTTACCAAAGATGGTGTCAGCGTGGATTCTCTGGGTTATGTCAAGCACCGGATCATTTCCGTCTATCGTAAAGACTATGTTGTTGAGGGTTTGCACGTTGCCGGTTCTGTCGTAAATCCTGATGTCCATCCAATAGGTTCCGTCAGGTTTGCCGGTCAGGGGGATGGTCCAGTTCGCGGATTTCTTTTCCGCCGCGACGAGCGCACTGTTTACTGTTTCCTGTCCCAGTCCCACTTCTACCCACGACGGGGATGTCGCACTCCAGGTCGCCAAAGCATTGGAGTCGTAAATACGGTACTCAAAGAAGTACTGCGAGCCGCTGCCTGTAGCGGGAGCCGCTAACGCTAACGATTTTGCGGTTTGACCCAGGTTGGAATGCAGGTCGAAGAAAGAGCCCCTGATGCTCGAATCGGCATCCAAAATCGCCGGAACATTCCTGCTCGTCAGCAGTGCGCTCTTCGCCGCGTCATCGCCGACCCATTCACTCGGGGTTATCTGCGCCACGGTGAAGCTGCCGACTGATATATCGGGCGCTATGGTATCCTTGGTAAAGGTATAGGTGTAGGAATTATACCTGCCTGCCTGATTGTACGCGGTTACGGTTATCGTGCGCGGTCCTTGTTCCCAGTCCGCAAAGGGCGGGATGGTGGCCGTGGTCGTTTTGCCGTATTCAGTACCCGTATAGCCGTTAGTTATATTCCACGTCCAGTCATATCGGCTGCCCTGATTCGAGGGCGTTCCACCCGTTAAGACGATTTGAGGACCACTGTCCAGCTTAATCGTCGTAGAGGTTAAGGTAGTAGAACTGGAATATCCCTCCAGGATAAACGGAACTCTCGTGATAGCGGGAACGGTAGTGGCGGGGGCGATAGCCCTCGGGCTTGCCGAAATAGTCGGCTGTCCGATGTCCACCGAGAATACAATGTTACTGATAGTGCCGATGTTACCCGACCGGTCGCCTACACGGACGTCCAGCCAATACCTGCCCTGGGGAATATCACCTCTAGTGCTGCCCTGAGGTATATCCACAGGAGCACCCACCAGGTAGAAGGTACGCTCAGCGGTGCTGTACAGGGGGATATCCCAGGAGACTGTCGTAAGCTCATTGTCTCCCAATGAGTACCTTGTCCATCCCACCGAGTTGTCGGTGAGCGCGGATATTTCCGCCGAGGTGTAAATACGGTATTCAAAATAGTAGTAACCGGGGGTCTTGTCATGACCAATGGCGGAAACCGGGTCGATAAAGGTACCGCGCAGAGAAGCCGGCAAGCTCATAATCGCGTCGCTGTCGTTCAACAGCCCGTACCGATCCGTGTCATTGGTCTGAGCGTTCCAGAGCTGCGGAGTTACCTTCTTCATCTTGTCGAAACTGCTGATGCTCAGGTCGGGCGGATTACCGTCCTTGGTAAAGGCGCGCGTCCATTTACTGGTTGTGTCAGATTTGCCTTTAATGTCGGTGGCGGTAACGGTTATCTGGATGTTACTCGCGTCAGGGATGCCGCCGCTCTGGTAGGTATTTCCGTTGTATGTACCATAGAAGGCCTGGCTGGTAAGAGGCCACGTCCACTCGTATACACCTGACTGCGTATTGGTGCCGGCAGCCCAGTCACCCGGGGTACCCGCATTCAACGTTTTGCTTCTGCCCTGAGTGGCGTTGCCGTCGCCCACGGAAATTACCAGGGTGCTTAAGTCTCCGTCGGTGACCGTTCCCGACAGGGTAAATATCGGGGTACTCGCGCTCTGGCCATCCGGGCGTTTGCCGTAGAAGGATGTGAAATTCGCCGGATCGGTGGCGGGTAACGGCGGTTTATCGTCAGACTTTTTCACCGTCAACAGCGGAGCTTTCCGGCTTACGGTAAACTTAACGCTGGGGGCGGTTGTGACGGCGTTATTGGCGCCGTATTCGCTGATGACAGTGGTGCTCAGACCGTTCCGGTCTTTTACCTCAATTTCCAGCCAATACACGCCGTCAGGAATTTCACTTCCGAGCCAGAAACTGTTCGGACTGGATTTATTCAGCTCAATGTTCGGAGCCACGGATTTGCCCGTAGTGCCTGTTAACCCGAATGTTGTCATCGACTGCGGCGCAATGGTATCGCGCCAGATACGGTAGCTAAAGTAGTACTGGTCGGTATTATCAATCTTGGCTGTTGACTGACCAATGAATGAATAATCGTCGATGATGGACACCCGGATCATGGCCCTGTCTTCTTCAATGACGCTGGAGCCGTCCAGTTTAACGTTGTTAAGCGTTACTACCGGCGGTTTCGTATCCTTGATAAAGGTGTAGGCGGTATAGTTCGTCCGTTCGGCAAAGTCATACGCCGTTATGGTGAGGGTATGCGGGCCGTCGTCGGTGGCGGCGGCGCCGCTGTTCCAGACCGGGCCGCCGGTGACGTTGACCGACGCGGGAATAGTCCATGTCCATTTGTATTCATTAGCGTTGGCCGTAGCGGTGAAAGTAATCTTACCGGCATAAGTTCCCGGAATTTCATAGACTTCTTCCGCGCCGTCGTCCATCTTTATCTTGATGCCTCTCAGGTTGCCGTCCGAGATTAATCCCTCCAGGGTAGGCGCCGCGCTGAATATCTTGTTTTTGTCTCTGACAGCGTCATAGTCCGCGGTGTTCAGTTTGGTTATAGAAACTCTCGGTTCCTGCCTGTCCACCGTAAAGGCGATGTTGGAGACAATTTTTTCATTATTGACCCGGTCGTACACTCTGATGTCCAGCCAGTACATACCGTCCGGTATCGCGTTTCCGACACCGTACAGACTGTCCGCGCCGGACAGCGGGATACTCCAGGGCTGAGTTGTCAGCGTTTCCGCGCCGAGGTACCGCTTGGTCCAAGTGTTCTCCGGAACTGACCATGTGGCATAATTCTGCAGCTGGGTGTCCTTGTAAATACGGTACTCAAAGAAGTACTGGTTGTTATTTCTGCCCGCGCCAATCATGGAAACCGCGTCGTCAAAGGTTCCCCGGATAACGGGTTCAGCGCCCTCAAGCCGGGTAATCTTCTTCAGCGCGTCGTCCTTGCCAAGCGGGACGCCGCCTATCGTAACCGTGCCGCCGCTAAAGTACACCGAATTGCTTATCGGTATTTCGTTGATGTTGGAGAATTCCACCTTGGGCGCGGTAACATCTTTGGTAAAGGTGTACGTTACCGGGACAGCATCTTTGGCCGGAGTTGAACTGTCTTTGGCGTTCAGGGTTATGGTGTACTTCGCGTCGTCGAGGGTGTCGAAGTATGTCTTGTTCATAGTCCAGTTCCAGGGAAGTTCACCGGTAAGTGAATCTGTCCAGTTCTGCGTATTGTAGGTAAAGCCGGTTACCGCCGCGTTCGCCAACTTCCCGCCGCTAATCGTCATGGTCAGGCTGCTGGGGTTCAGGTTTCCATCCCGGACTCTTCCGCTTAAGGTCAGCGTATCGGTACTGGGATAGGACGCGGTTTTGAAGGTGTAACCATCAACCTGGGTTGAAGTCAGGCCCGGATCGATGCCGTTATCCTTAACAAATACCGGCGGCTTGCGGTCAACTTTGAACGCGTTCATCGCGCTGGTTCTGGAGTTGCCGAGCCGGTCGCTTACCTTGATCCACAGGTTGTAACTGCCGTCGGGCAGGTCTTTCAATGAGGCGGTGCCGGTGAAGGGCCAGATGCCGTCGCTGCCGTTGGAGGCGGTGCCGACATTGGTCAGCGGGATGGTCCAGTTCGTTGCCAGGGGCGGATCAGCCGACAAGGCTATCTTCTTCCAGGCGGGGGTCGCCGGCAGAGTGCCGGGATCCTTCGTAATATAGTACTCAAAGTAGTACATGGATCCGCCGGTAAACGTGTTCAGCGTATCGCCGATGCGGGAATACACATCGGTAAATGTACCGCTGATTGCGGCGTTTTCTTCCTGAAGCGTATTGGCCGCGTTGATATTGGTCGTTTCTGTGATGCTGGTCACCTTTATGGCGGGGCCGGTCGTATCCCTGGTAAAGCTGATCTGCCTGACCGCCGTCTTACCGGAGAGGTCAACCGCGGTTACGATTAACGGATACGTTCCGTCAGGAACATAGCCGGGCAATTCAACATCGCTGCCAAACATAGCCGCGGTGGGCGCCCATGTCGTGTTAATGGCGCCGGTGCCGCTGGCGTACAGCCGGTTTCCGACTTCCACGCCGTTCAGTTCTACCTTCACATAGTCGAGGTTTCCGTCCGCGGCCTTTATCGGCAGGCTAAACCCTTCTGTCTTGTAGACATATTCGGTATTAGACGCATTAGTTCCGGCTTTGGCGGGTGTGAACGCCAGCGGATCCAGCGTCGGGGGATTGAAGTCCACGATGAAGGCGATATCCGTCCGGTTGTAACGGTTGCCGGCGCGGTCGTACACGTCGACATCCAGCCAATAGAGGCCGTCAGTCGCCGCGGCGACGGGGATAGTCCAGTTTTCTGTCCTGAGCGTTTCCGCGTTGGCGAATTCAATGGTGCCCGTTGTTCCGGCGGTTCCGCCAGTGAACTGGGCCTGGGTGCGGATCTGGTAGGTAAAGTAGTACTTGCTGTTGGCGTTCTTGTCTTTACCAATGGCGGAAAGATCGTCTATAAACGCGCCCTGTATCGCCACCGGAGTGCTGCCAAGTGATCGCAGCAGGAGTTTTTTGGCTTTCAGAGCGTCTTCACCCGCCTGATTATACCCTTGTCTACCGGGAGTGCCGACATTCCATTCTTGCAGCGTTATCTGCGTATCGCTAATGTTGTAGTATTCCGCCCGCGGCGCTCCCGTATCCTTGATAAAGGTATACGTTAACGGCGGCGTGTTGGCATTGCCGGCCTTGTCTCTGGCGGTAATGGTGATGGTATTGGTTCCATCGGCGACTTTGCTGGCGGTCATAAAGTCCGCGTTAGTCAGATCCCAGGTCCAGGTATAGTCACCGGCGGTACCGGAAACAGGACCGGTCACTACCGGCGCGATGTTTGTTACGCTGCTGGGCGCGGCGGATGTCCCGCCGGCTACCGTAATGGTCAGCGTGTCGAAGTCGCCGTCAATGACCTTTCCTTCAATGCGGATCGCTCCCGATGTGCCGTAGTTGGTTTCCGGCGCCTTGGTTATCTGAATTACCGGCGCTTTCCGGTTCACGTTAAACTGGGTCGACGCGTAGGTGGTGCTGTTTGCCGGTACGTTGGGAGTTATATTGCCTATGCGGTCGGTAACTCTGGTTTGCAGATAATAGTCGCCGTCGGGAATA
>Ga0268262_10003375_pt1 | contig 17351 bp, 16 predicted proteins | sample TergutNc150P3_FD_190354 | JGI IMG/M metagenome (GOLD analysis project Ga0268262, IMG submission 190354) | Nasutitermes corniger P3 segment gut microbial community from laboratory colony in Florida, USA - Nc150 P3 (SPAdes) (version 2) | ecosystem: Host-associated > Arthropoda: Insects >... | reverse complement strand
TCACCTGCGAAGCCATGTTATCGCAAATTACCGTGGTGTCGATTCCGGCGGCGGACAGCTCAAAGGCCGAAAGGCGGATTCCCTGCAAGAGGGGTCGGGTCTCATCGGTAAAGACTTTAAAGCGAAAGCCTCGTTCCCTGCCCAGGTGAACCGGCGCAAGGGCAGTGCCGTACCTCACCGTCGCAAGCTGCCCCGCGTTACAGTGGGTTAAGATTCCGTCGCCGTCTTTTATGAGGCTAAGCCCGTGCTCGCCTATTTTTTTGCAGGCCGCTACGTCTTCGTCGCGGATTTTTATCGCTTCTTCACGCAGCAGCGTTTTGACTTCTTCCACGCTTTTGCCCCGGCCATTTTTCACGACAGCCGCCATTCGGTCCAGCGCCCAAAAAAGATTCACCGCGGTTGGCCGGGCGGATGCTAGAGTTTTCCTCGCAGTTTCGAACTCGGCTTCAAAAGCGTCAAAATTTTTCGCTTTACTTCCGCTGGCAACCACATAAACGCCTATGGCGGCGGCCACGCCAATCGCCGGGGCCCCTCTCACCTTTAACGAAAAAATTGCCTCCCTGATTTCTTCAAGCTCTCTCAGCAAAAGGAATTCCACTTTAAGAGGCAGCTTTGTTTGGTCAATAATTTTCAGTACAGAGCAAGCTCTGCCAGGGCTTGCCCTGCTAGGACTTTTTCCGCCCTGGCCTCCCGACTCTTCAGAGACGAAGTCCAGAGCGACTGTATCGAATTCCAGAATATTGGCCGCCATAGCGCCTAACGCGCCCAGGGGCTTTTTATGACAATGGTTTCTTTTCGTTCATAGCCTACCGAAACAATTTCGATTGGCGTTTCACAGAAACGCTGAATAAACGCAATGTATTCCATCGCTTCAACGGGGAATTCAGTATATGTAAGCGCATTGGACAGAGGTTTTTTCCAGCCCGGAAAACTGCGAAGCACCGGTTCCGCGTTGTTAAGGGCGTCGATTGAAGTGGGGAAGTTTTCCACCATTCTGCCGTTAATGCGGTAAGCGACACAGGCTTTTATTTCGCCCAGGGTGTCATAAACATCCAGGTGGGTCATGGCAAGGCAGTCGAAAGAATTGGTCAGGCACGCGTAGCGAAGGGCTACCAAATCCAGGTACCCGCACCTTCTTGGCCTTCCGGTTGTAACGCCGTATTCCCTGCCGGTATCCCTGATAAAACGGCAAAGTTCATCTTCGGAAGTATCGTTAAACTCACTTGGGAAGGGCCCGTTGCCCACCCTGGTTGAATAAGCCTTGAAAACCCCGATGACCTTGTCCAGGGCCCGCGGGCCTATGCAGCCCCCAAGGGCAGCCCCGGCCGCGCAGGATGTACCGCTTGACACATACGGGTAGGTTCCGTGATCCAGGTCAAGAAGCGTTCCCTGGGCGCCTTCAAAAAGTGTTTGCATATTCTTTCGGTGCGATATAAAATTGGAAAGGTCGATGACCATGGGCCTGAGTTTTTCAATGTATGAAGAAAGGAAATCCCTGTCAACCTTGTCGAGCTGATCCATTTTTTCATTCCATTCAAGATCGGCAAAACGTATACCGTCCCTGTCGCTTTTCATTGAATAGGTTATTCCGATGCCGCGGCCTGTTGTCCCTATAGGCTTTTTCCTTGCGGCGTCGCGTTCCTTGTCAATTTCTATATATCGGGGCAGGACAATATGGGCGCGGTCAGAAATAAGAATCCTGCCGCTTGTATTGATTCCCCGGTCTTCAAGCATATTGATTTCTTTGAAGAGAGATTCGGGGTCGATCACCATTCCGGCACCAAGAATTACCATTTTGTCAGGATAAAGGATCCCCGAAGGAATAAGATGAAGGGCGTACTCCTCGTTGCCAATTACAATGGTATGTCCCGCGTTTGCCCCGCCCGAAAAGCGGACAATCATCTGGGCCTCGCCAGCAAGATAATCAACTATCTTGCCTTTTCCCTCATCGCCCCACTGGGCGCCAATGACAACTACTTTCATCTTTCCTCCCGCTTTTGGTTTATGTTATGTATTGTAGCATAAAGCAAACAACGTTTCAATATAAAAAAGACATTGTATCATCGACCCGTGGACAGCAGTTTCACAAAAAATGAAGTAGTACAAAATTTGGTATAAATTATTGACCAATATTGAAAATCAAGATATATTATAAAAAATTAGTTTATTTGGAGGATAATTATGATAAATTTGGTTCAGGATTTAAAGCCTATTTCTTATGTTAAGGCTCATACCACAGAAATTGTAAACTATGTAGGGGACTCTAAAAATCCTGTTGTAATCACACAAAATGGAGAGGCAAAAGCAGTAATAATTGATATAGAAAGTTACCAAAAAACATTAAACGCGATAAATTTGGCCAAATTATTAAGTTTTGGTGAAAAGGATATAAAAAACGGAAATTTAATAAGCCATGAAACCGCAAAGAAAATATTTGAAAAGACATTAGGTAAAAAAAGCAATGAGAAAAATTGAATGGACACCCGACGGGATAGATTCTCTTAATGAAATACTTGAATATTACCGAGACAGGGCCGGTGAAAATATTTCGAATACGATTTATGAAAAAATAATAAAAGAAATAGAATTATTGAAGTTAGAAGAAATAAAAACAAAACAAACACAAGAATTAAAAGACATTGGGATTTTTGATGTGTATGAATTAACAGTAAAGCCGTGGAAAGTATATTACAAGATAAGTAAGAATAATAAAAAGGTGTATGTTTTATTTGTACTGGACGGGAGAAGAAATCTGGAAGAAATACTAATGGCAAAAGTAATAGATAACAAAATATAAGGATCAGGCACAATCTTTACGGTACGCGGCTCTGAAAAAACCTCCCGCCCTGACAAATCAATTCTCACGGCGGGAAACAATACCTTATTTAGAACAACAGAGAATAAGTCAGGGATCCCGCAATACGCTTCTCGGCAGTAGGATAGGCAACCATTGAAATATTATTTAGAGGGTTGCCGCTGATCGCTTCCGTAAAGCTTCTGTAAAGCGCCATCTTTTTATTGTACTGGGTGACACCTCTGACAACGCCAAAAACAATACCCCCCACCGCCATTGCGGCGCCTGCAGAATAAGTTATAAGCACAGTATCTGCCCCTCCTTTGCCCCCTTGGTTAATTCCTGCCACAATCCCAACATATATTACCGCAATACCTCCCGCTTCAAGAAGCGTTGTCATAACGCCTCCAAAGATATCACTGTTCGTCCATGACCAAATACCAAAGGCGGAATTTACTAATCCCGCTACTGCCGGACTCCCGCCCCAGGGCTCTTTCGGCCCATCGGCTGACGCCGCCTGTTGAGGCGGAACTGCCTGCTGTGGCGGAGCCTCTTGCTGTGGCAAAGCAGCTTGTTGTGGAGGAGGAGCCGCCTGTTGCTGCTGAAGCGGCGGCGCTGCCGGCAATGGAGGAGGCATCGCTGGAGGAAACAGCGGTTCCAGCTCTTTAACTGTTGAAGCAGCCGCCCAATTTGCCATCCCTTCTTTCCATACAAGAGAATTCCTTGTTAACTGTCCGGTACTTATTAACTGCCTTAGGACCGTCGTATCATAGGGTCCAAACGCATTTCCATTAATACCAACAAAATAACCGGTTAGATTCGGAACAGCAGTTGTTTGAGAAAACACAACTCCGCCAGTTCCAATTATCAGAACAATTGCAATAATTACCGAAAGAACACTCAACCTCTTCACAAAAAGCTCCTTCGCGGTCCTACCTACCGCAACGAAATATTAGCACAGCTTAAGCGAAATTTACAACTGTTTTTTGAATCTGACAAGGCAAAGTGATGCAATCTTAAAACAAAAGGCGTTTCAATTAAGGGACCACTGGGCTGTTTTATTAATACATCCGATAAATTTCTTCTTGAATCTTTTCCAGTATTTTCAATGCGGTTTGCGGATTATTTTGGGCATTTTTCACTATTCTTTCCCTCATATTCCTAAACACTCCTTCGGCTTTTTTTACATTCCCATTATTGAATACCCGAACAAAGCGAAGTCATACCTCACCGGGTCTTCGGGGCAGAAAGCGCGTAGTGTTTCTGTAAGGGAGATAACCGATTTTTTATCGTTTGCCTTGCGCTGCAAAAGGCCAAGGTGGCGGGCGGTGCGGCCTACGTGTAAGTCCAGGGGAATAAAAAGGGAAGAAGGGGAGAGGCTTTTCCAGAGGCCAAGGTCTACGGGGCCTTCGCGCCGCACGAGCCAGCGAAGGGCCAGGTGCAGGCGCTTGCAGGCGGAGCCGGCGGCGGGGTTGGATATGTGTTTGGAATAAAGGCCCTTGTTTCCGCCGGCCATTGTCTCCCTGAAAAGATTAATGCCTTCCCAAACATCTGCGGCGGAGGCAAATAATTTTTCTAGGCTGCCAAATTTCGCATAACAGGCTTTTAAGCCTTTGCAAAAGTACCTCAGATCGCTTTCAAAAAAAGTACGGTGGATGCTACAGCCGCGTGAGTTTTCCGCGAATTTTTTGCACTTCCCTTCCATAACGAATTCGTACGGGCTTGGGCCCAAAAGCGAAAACATCTTTTCGGCGGATTTAAGGATCATGTCCCTGCGGCCCCAGGCGATTGTCGCGGCGAGGAACGCGGCAATTTCCTTATCGGGAGCGCTCTTGTATCTGCGCGGAAATTGAACCGGATCAAAAGGGATAAAGTCCGGCTTGTTGATTTCCAGGTAAAGGCGATCCAGCTCTTTTTTAAGCTCTGGAATAGTTTGGCGCATCCTGGGTAATGGAGATGTCATGCGGGTGGCTTTCCCTGATGCCCGACGTGGTGACCCTGACGAACTTACGGTATTGCTTTAGATCCGCCAGGCTTTTACAGCCACAGTAGCCCATGCCTTTCTTTAGCCCTGTAACAAGCTGGTAAAAGAATTCCTTAAGCTCGCCCCTATAGGGAAGCCGCCCTTCAATACCTTCCGGTACAGGAGGTTCGTCTTTGCTTATCTGGTAGCGATCCGCGGAACCGTCGTGAATAGCGCCAATACTGCCCATGCCGCGGTACTCCTTGTAAATCCTGCCGTCAAAGAGTATCTCTTCGCCAGGGGCTTCTTTTAATCCGGCGAAAAGATTGCCAATCATCACCACGTCGGCTCCGGCGCCTATGGCCTTTGGGATGTCCCCGGAGAACTTAATGCCTCCGTCGGCGATGACAGGTATTCCGTCCCTGGCCGCTTCTTCGGCGCAATCCCACACAGCGGTGAACTGCGGCACCCCGGCGCCTGCGACAACACGGGTTGTACAGATTGAGCCGGGGCCTATGCCCACTTTTACAGCGTCAGCGCCAGCGTCAATCAGCCGCCTGGTTCCCTCGCGGGTTACAACGTTTCCTCCTATAACGGGTATACTAAAAGTTTTTTTAATGTCCTTTATCGCTTCCATTACGTTCCTGGAATCCCCGTGGGCGGTATCTACAACCACAAAGTCCACCCTTGCACTCATTAGCAGCGGTATCCGCTCCTTGTAGTCTTGCGGAGAAATGGCCGCGCCCACGATAAGGCGCCCTGCTTTGTCAGTTGCGGCATTTGGGTAAAGCTCGCGTTTTTCCATATCCTTTACGGTGATGAGCCCCTTGAGCTCTCCACGGTCATTTACAACCGGCAGTTTTTCGATCCTGTACTTGTCAAACTTTTCCCTTGCGCTTTCAACCGAAGCTTCCTCACGTTCTACGATGAGTTTCTTGGGCATCACTTCACCCACCGTAAGCGAATCGTCTTTGCAGAAACGCAGATCCCTTCCGGTGATGATCCCGACCAGTTTTCCCCCTTCGCCCAGAACAGGCGCGCTTGAAAACTGGTACCTGCTTAAATGTATTTTGACATCGCCAATCAGATCTTTTTCCCTTACACAAACAGGATTCTCGATAATCCAGTTTAAATAGCGCTTAACGTTGCTCGCCTGCCTGGCCTGCTCTTCCGGGTTTAGGTTTCGGTGGATTACGCCCGCGCCTCCCTCAAGGGCAATGGCGATGGCGAGTTTTTCCTCAGTCACCGTATCCATGGCCGCCGAAATGATAGGCACGTTTAAATGCACATCGGCGCAGAGCCTGGTTTTAATGTCACATTCCCCCGGAAGTATATCAGAGTACCCCGGTAAAAGCAGAACATCGTCATAAGACAAAGCCATTTCAAACATCAATTTCCTCCCGGTATTTAGCCGCAATACTGCGGGCTTTTTTTGCCGCCAGACCCCGGTATTGCTCCGGGTTCCCAAACCAAGCAAGAGCCGCATCGGTAAGCGAAACAGCTCCATCTCCTTTTATTAATCCAAGCTCGGCCATTTTGGCGGCAATCGTGGACAGAGTTTCCTTTTCCCGTTCCAGTGCCCTGGCAAAGCTCAAATTTTCTTTTTCGGCGGCCAGCGTAATCTTACGTATAATCTCGTGGGCATCGCTGACGCCGCTTTCGGCCAAAAGAATATAAGCGGGCTCGGCAAGCAAAGCGCTGCCCGCGGCTTTTAGGTTTGCCTTCAGCCGTTCCCTGTCAAGTTGAAGGCTTTTAACAACCTGCCCCATGCGGCTGACGGCAAAAACAAAACCGGCAATGTAATCGGCGATAAACCTCTGGCTTGCCGAATTGGAAAGATCCCTCTGGTGCTCGCTGATTTGATCCATAAAGAAAGTGAGAACACGGGGCATAAACGCTTTCCATAAACTTTTGACGTGCTCGGAATTCCAAGGGTTTCTTTTCTGGGGCATGGTCGAAGAACCCACCTGCTCCGCGGCAAAACCTTCGTGGAATTCGCCAATTTCGCTGCGCTGTAGATTGCGAAGGTCATCGGCAAGGTTGGCGATGATCCCAAAGGCGGTGTTGAATTCCAAAAGCAATCTAAGCAGATACTCGGGTTCAACAAGCTGGGTTGAATGTTCAGATGGCTCAAGACCAAGTTCCGCAAGGTAAAGCCGTTCCAGCTCTTCGGGGTCTTTAACGATCATTGCGGTTGCGTTGTACGCCCCCACCGCCCCGGCGAGCTTGCCTTTAAGGTTTTTTTCAAGGCGCGTGATTTCAAGAATGGATTTGCCAAGCCGGGAAACATATTCCGCAATCGCAAAACCCACGGTAACGGGAAGCGCGTGCTGGCCGTGCGTGCGGCCAACCTGGGGCGTCTCCGCCTCTTTTTCCGCTAAATCGCAAAGCAGCAGTTCCAGCTTTTTAAGTTCCGGCAATACTACTTCCCGCGTAACGCCCCGGATGCGCCACGCGAGGCTTGTGTCAAGAATATCAACGCTGGTTGCCCCAAGGTGTACCAGCGGAGAAAAGGTTCCTATCTTCGGTTCATTGCACACCTTTTTTTTAAGCACGTTCACAAGGGCGCGTATATTGTGGCGGGTTTTTTCTTCCTCAGCGTAAACCTCAGCGGGCTCAACGCTGTCGCCCACTTTTTCAAGCTGCTCCCTGATTTCCTGAGTGGCTTTGCCCCGGACAACAAGGTGCGCGATAACAAGGGCTATCTCCGCTTTGACACAGGCCTTCAGCGAGGCTTCTTCGGAAATCCACGGAACCATGGCGTTAAAAAGGGTTTCTTCCGAAAGCGAATAACGGTGGTCAAGAGGGGATATGTTTTTGAAAATTGATCGCGCTGTACGGTGGGCTTCCATGTTAAACTATTATCTATGGCGTCTATTAATGTCAAGCCTTATATGCCATAACCAGGTTGGGCTACTTCTTTCTGCAAAGTTAGTATGCGATTTTCTTCAAATTGAAAAATGCCTTTTAAGGCGTAACTTATTGTGAAGCGAAGTTCTTCATAAACTGAGCCATCGTTGCCGGAAACAGAGTGAATAAAATATCCCAGAGCCCGTTCTTTGGTGAACAGGGGCTGGATCATAAACACCCCATTGCAAAACATTTGTTTCAAAGCTTCGGGGACAAAAAGATCCGCGGGGAATGATTGTTCTTTTACAGTACTAATACCAACAGGTGAATAACTTCCCACCCAGTTTGAAGTTTTGTCATCAACATACAAAGCTATTCCCGCTTTCTCTATACCAATCCTGGGCAGGTGCTTTGCCAGGCTTTTCACCAAAGAATCTCTGTCCCGGGTTTCCAGCAATTCAAACCTGAGGGAATTCAACGCGACGTCCTGGTTTTTCATTTTATACTGCGCATGAATCGATGATCGTTCCCAAATTCTAAAAATTATTTTCAGCAATACCGGTTCAAACTTCCTGAATTGTGATGCTGAAACAAGTCCCGAATTGAACAAGTCTTGCAATAACCTTAAAAGAAGCCCCGAATCCTTGCCTGTGGTAAAGAATCTGGCAACGGCTTTTTCAAAACGGCGAAAAAAGATTTCTTCAACAGACGAATCAGAAGCAGGAGAATTAATAGGAGGCGAATTAAACAATTTACGCCCCTTGACTGGTTTTAAATTATCTTTTCGGGCAATTTCAAACCATGCGTGTGTAATGGGTGTTATAAAAGTTTTTATTCCCTTTTCTTCCAATTCAAAATATTCATTAATTTTGGCTATCAAGGTTTCTTCATCGGGCTCCTGCACCGGAGGGGAACCGCGGACCTTGGCCCCGACGCTTTCGGGCTCGGCGGCAAGTTCCGCAATCTGATAATGGAGGCCGCCGCAGCCGCAGGAATCGCGGATTACAAGCTTCGTAGGCAGAACGACATCTTCAACAGGAAGCGAATTCAAAAAACCGCCATCCAAAAGATCCTTCTTTTTCATGTATTCAATCAAAACCCGAAACGCTTCACTGCTCATTTCTTTATAGGAAGACATAACAGTCGAAAGTGGACATTCGGGGAAAAAGCTCTTCAATGAATTGTCGAACCCCAGGGCATGGTAATCCCGCGGCATATAAAAACCGCGCCGGGAAAAATAATCTATGGCGTCTACCGTCATATCATCGCTTGAGCCGATAAGAGTGTCAAAATCATAGCCTGGCCTTAATTTCCGTTCCTCAAAAAGCTGCTCAGCGGCCTTATGCCCGTCTTCCCATGCGAAAGGATCTGTTACCAGAAAATTATCCCGGCTTGAAGGCAGCCTTGCTTCCTCGACAGCGTCTTTATATCCCCTTAGCCGCGCCTGGGCGTCATAATGCGTAGTCGGCCCGCATAAGAAAGCTATCTTTTTTGCGCCATGAGCTTTAATGCAATGCGTGGTTAATTCTTTCATCCCCATATAACAATCAGATACAACACTGGGATGACCGGGAATTTTATCGGCCATTGAAATAAAGGGAAGCGGCTCAAGGCCGGAACAGAATTTTTTAAATTCTTCCTCTTTAGTTGACTCGCTTTTTACGCACGGGCTGTATAAAATCACGCCATCCACATTTTTGTCATTAACCAGAGAAAAAATACTATTGCGGAGGCTGTTTGAATCATGAAGGCTGCTCAGATGCCCACCCGGAAAGATAAAAAGGCTTTTTTTTAACTTGCGGGCATATTCGGCAAACGGGGGCCATACATTTTGAACCCATACCGAGTCAATAGAATTTATAATGAAAGCAATTCTGTTCTTTTCCGCACATACTGTTTCCATCGCAATTCCTCCCTGTCTTTAGTATAGCATACTTTCCGCATAAGATATATAAATAAAAAGGGAGTATTAAAAGAAAATTAAATGAAAAAAACTAACGCTATCATTATTGCCGCCATTGGGATTTTTGCTTTTATCTCATGTCGTTCTCTTCCCCATATAAGGGGAAACGGCGACATGGTTACTTCGGAAAGAACCGTTTCTCCTTTTGAAGAAATACAAATAAGCGGAATCGCTGTTGTAAATTACCGCGCAAGCCAGGAATACCGCGTTGTTGTTACCGTTGATTCCAACCTCGAAGAGTACACCAGGGTTTATACGGAAGGCGATACGTTAAAAATCGGTACAAAAAACGGGAAGTCTTATTCTTTCACGAATTATATTGTTGATGTTTATTGCCCAAAACTAGACGCCGTTTCGGTTTCAGGCGCCGTCCGTTTTAACGGCATTGATAAAATAGACACATCAAAATTTAAGCTGGGTATTTCAGGGAGCGCGAAAATAAACGGAACTTTTGAGTGCGATAATTTTTCAGCCCAAATTTCCGGTTCCGGGGAAATAGAAAGCCATATTGAATGTAACAAATTCGAAGCGGACATTTCCGGATCAGGCGAAATATCTGTGTCGGGCGCCGCCAAAGAAACGAGCGTTTCTGTTTCCGGCTCGGCGGCTTTTACCGGAAATGAATTTCAAACCAACAACGCCATTATTGATATCAGCGGTTCAGGCAGTATACGCATCTGGGTTTTGGATTATTTGAAAGCAAGAGTGTCCGGTTCAGGCAGGGTAACGTACAGGGGCAATCCGAAGATCGATTATTCGGGTTCCGGCTCAGGGAGCATTAAAAGCGAAGCTTAATTCAGCGGGCTTTGTCAGGCCGGCAGCAGATGTTCCTCAAGCAGTTTCTTTTTATCATCGGGGATTGGAGCGGTTGTCTCGGTTTTATAATCGTAATAGACGATCACCGCGCTGCCTTTAACGCAGAGCCGCCCCTCCTGCCATGCCTCGTGGTACATGGTGAAGGATTTGCTGCCTATACGGGAAATCCATGATCGTATCTCAACATCATACTGAAAATAAATCTGGTCAACGTAATCATAGTCGGTGTGGGCCATGATAAGCGGAAAAGTTTCACGGCTTAACTTCATCTGCGAATCAAAAATTTTGAACAGCGGGTTGCGGGCAAGTTCAAACCATAATACAGGCACCGTGTTGTTGACATGCCCAAAAATATCCAAATCCCCAAAGCGTGGACTTACTGTGGTGGTAAACATATGGCAACTATAGCCGGGATCTGATAATTATTCAACGTTTCCATACGGAGTAATAATCTTAAAAACATTTTCTTGACAATTATGAAAAACCATGAATAATTAAAGTGTAATTTTGGCGAAAACTTTGTGTTTAGTGTAAATAATGGTTATGCTTTGTATCATTACCCCGGCTATTTTTTAGTTATATTATTATTAAGGAACAAATATGATTAAGTATGTTTTATATCGCTTCCTGTTAATAATTCCTATTGTTTTTGGCGTATCCTTTATTGTCTTTACGATCCTTTCCTTGACTCCCGGAGATCCCGCGCGGCTGATTTTGGGTGAATATGCCGATCGTGCGGCAATTGAGGAGTTAAACAAGAAACTGGGATTCGACAATCCTTTTTTTGTTCGTTATGCCATGTATCTCAATGATGCAATTACAAAGTTTGATTTTGGCACAAGTTATTTGACAAAAGAACCGGTTTTAAAGGAAGTTATCACACGTTTTCCATATACTCTAACTATCGCCTCTTTGAGTGTGTTGATGTCGGCTCTTATCGGCGTGCCTCTTGGCATACTTTCGGCAGTTAAGCAGTATTCCCTTGCCGATGGTATTGCCAGCGTCAGCGCTATGTTTTTGGCTGCTGTTCCAGGTTTTTGGCTGGCTATGATGTTCATGTTTATTTTCTCACTCTGGATGGGAATTTTGCCTGCCAGCGGAGCTACATCGTATAGACACTTCATTATGCCGGTTTTGACCATGACTCTTCCAGCCGCCGCGCAGTTGCTGCGGCTTACCCGTTCAACCATGCTTGAAACTATACGGCAGGATTACATAAGAACCGCCCGCGCAAAAGGAGCTACAGAAAAATCTGTTATTTTTCATCACGCATTAATGAATGCTTTGCTTCCCATTATCACAATACTTGGTATTAATTTTGGAACACAGCTTGCGGGGGCCATTGTCGTTGAAACCATCTTTTCAATTCCTGGCCTTGGACAATTATTGGTTACTTCAATACGAAACAAGGATATACCTCAGGTAATGGCCTGTACCCTGTTTATGGCTACACTCTTTTGCATAATTATTCTGTTTGTGGATCTGTTGTACGCTTTTGTGGATCCAAGAATAAAAGCGAAATATGCCAGGGTAAGTAAATGAAACAAACACCGGAGATCGTTATGAAAAAAGAAAAAGAACTAAGCTCTGGAAAAAACAGCCAAATGCGTGAAGTTTGGAGGCGGCTTAGAAAAAACAAACCGGCAATAGCGGGGCTTACAATTCTTGTTGTTTTGATTCTTTTCGCGGTTTTTGCCGATGTAATAGCCGACTACGACAATGTAGTTATCAAACAAAACGGCTCGGTACGGCTTCAGCCGCCAAGCGTTAAATATTGGTTCGGAACCGACGCTTTTGGGCGGGATATTTTTGCCCGGATAGTACATGGCGCACGTATTTCGCTGACTATTGGCCTGGTTACTACATCGGTATCGGTGATCATTGGGGGACTGATTGGTTCCACTGTAGCTTATTGGGGAGGCTGGATTGATATTATCATTATGCGCTTTTGCGATATTATGTCCTGTATTCCCACCATGCTTATGGCTCTTGCGATTGTCGCCGCCCTTGGGCCAAGCATGACAAATCTGCTTATCGCGATTATTTTTACAAATATCCCGATATACATAAGATTCATACGTTCTACAGTGCTTACGGTTGTGGACATGGATTATATTGAAGCGGCGAAAGCCTGCGGTACGGGGAATTTCAGAATTATAAGAAAACACATACTTGTTAATGTGATTGGCCCGATCATCGTTCAGGCTACTCTTTCCATCGCCGCCATGATACTGATTGCCGCGGCCCTGTCTTTTCTGGGATTAGGTGTTAGACCGCCGCGTCCCGAATGGGGGGCGATGCTTTCCGATTCAAGGGAGTATTTGCGGACTGCGCCGTACCTTATGGTTTTTCCCGGTCTTGCTATAATCCTCTCTGCCCTTTCTTTTAACCTGTTGGGAGACGGCCTTAGGGATGCTCTTGATCCCAGGCTCAAATCATAAAGGCTGTTAGCATGCCGGAAACTTTACTTGATATTCAGGATCTCTCGGTTGTATATAAAACAGATTTGGAAACTGTCCACGCACTAAACGGGGTTAGCCTCAAACTTGAAAAAGGCAAAACCATAGGGCTTGTCGGTGAGACAGGCGCGGGAAAAACCACTCTTGCGTTGTCGATACTCAAGCTTCTGCCAAAACCAACCGGGATTATTACGGGAGGCAAAATAATCTACGAAGGGCAAAACCTTGCGGAGCTTAACGAAGCCAGGATGAGAGCTATTCGCGGGAACCTGATTTCCATGATTTTCCAGGATCCAATGACATCGTTGAATCCAATCCAAAAGGTTGGCGACCAGATTGCCGAATCCCTGATGCTGCACAACAGCGAGAAACTCACCAAAGAGCAGATCAATGAGCGGGTCAAAGAAACCCTCGAGCTTGTCAGTATTCCGGCTTTCCGCAAGGATGAATACCCTCATCAGTTTTCGGGAGGCATGAAGCAGCGCGTAGTTATAGCAATTGCCCTGGCCTGCAAACCAAACCTGCTTATTGCGGACGAGCCTACAACCGCCCTGGATGTTACCATCCAGGCCCAGGTGTTGGCCATGATGGCTGAACTCAAGGAACTTCTTCATACCGCCATGATTATGATCACCCATGATCTGGGAGTGGTTGCCCAAATTTGTGATGATGTGGCTGTTATGTACGCAGGAGAGATAATTGAGTTTGGTACTGTTCGGGATGTATTTACGAAAGGTTTCCACCACCCCTATACGCTGGGGCTTTTTGATTCCCTCCCGGATTTAACAAAAAAAACTTCACGTCTTTTGGCCCTCGATGGGTTAATGCCGGATCCAATAGATTTACCCGAAGGTTGTTCATTTTATTCAAGATGTTCCAAAGCCATGCCGGCCTGTGAACATGAAAAACCCGGAAACTACGAGTTGTCCGGCAGCCACATAATACGCTGTTTTATGGCGAAGTAGGGGGCAAAGCATGAACACTCCTTTAGTTGAAGTCATTGATTTGAAGAAATATTTTAAAGTTAAAAGCGGACTTCTCCATGCCGTTGACGGGGTAAATTTTAAAATTGTCCACGGAGAAACCCTTGGGGTTGTAGGCGAATCGGGCTGCGGAAAATCCACACTTGGCCGGGTGATACTTAAATTGCTTGAACCCACGTCCGGTAAAATTCTTGTACATGGAGAAGACATTACCAAAAAGAGTACAAAAGAAATGAAGAAATACCGTTCGGAGATGCAGATCATTTTTCAGGATCCCTATTCCAGTCTTAACCCAAGAATGACTGTCCTTGAACTTATTGCAGAACCAATGCTTGTTAACCAAACATGTCCGACAATCGGAGAAATTCAGAAACGCGCAAGGAAAATGATGGATATGGTTGGTCTGGCCGGGCGACTGGAAACAGCCTACCCCCATGAGCTTGACGGAGGCCGCCGTCAGCGTATTGGAATCGCGAGAGCGTTAGGGCTTGATCCTAAATTTATTGTGTGTGATGAACCTGTATCGGCTCTGGATGTCTGCATACAAGCGCAGATATTAAACCTTCTTATGGATCTTCAGGATGAGCTTAAACTGACTTACTTGTTTATTACACACAATCTGTCAGTGGTAAAGCACATCTCCGACTATATTGCCGTGATGTACCTTGGAAAATGTGTGGAGTATGCCGTTGAAGATGAGCTGTTCAGTAATCCAAGGCACCCGTATACCAAAGCGCTTTTGCAGGCCATTCCGCTTCCTGATGCAAATATCCGTTTAGATAAAACAAAAATAATCAAGGGAGAACTTACTTCCCCTGTTAATCCAAAACCAGGCTGCCGTTTTGCCGCTCGCTGCGAAATGTGTTCGGACGAATGTTTAAACCAGGACATTAAGGAAACAGCAATTAGTCAGAATCACCTTGTTTCATGCGTCAAAGCAGGGTAATATTTGCCGTCATTAATAGATGGCAGAAAATATATTTACAGAGGAGAAAGCTATGAAGAAGTGTATTTTGGTACTGGCAGTAATTCTCATTGCTGGTACGGTTTTAGGTTGTAAAGGCAATAAACAGGCCGAAAGATCCAGCGAGACTCCTGATGTTATTGTTATTGCATCGCAGCAGGATTTTGCCGTTCTTGATCCTTTTAACACTACAGCCACCCCGGACATGAACGCTAACTGGTGTATATTTGATTCACTGTTCAATATGGATATACACGGCAATGTATACCCCCTGGTAGCTGAAAAATGGGAAGTTTCCAGTACGGGCCTTGAAATTACATTTCATATCCGTAAAGGTATTACCTTCCATGATGGTTCGCCGCTGACTGCCAAAGATGTTGTCTACAGCGCCCAAAAGATGAAAGAATCGCCTTTTAAAAGACGTGTCGCGGTGCTTTTTGACAGGGCCGAGGTTATAGATGATCATACCATGAAGTTTATCCTTCCACAGCCGGCTGCTTCATTCATGTATGAATTGGCCTATAATTTTGCTGTCTACAGCGAGGCGGCCACTGAGCGGCTCGGGGACAATTTCAAAAATAACCCGATTGGCTGCGGCCCATACCAGATCGTTTCAAAAGAAGCAGGCAAAGGAGTCACCTTAAAAGCATATGAAAAATATTACGGCGGCGTTGCCCCGATTAAGAACATTGAGTTTAAGGTTATTCCTGACGCTTCCACCGCCCTGGTTTCCCTGGAAAATGGCGAAATTGACCTGTGTCAATATGTTCCCGCAGCTTCTTATCCGCTTGTAATCAAAAACCCAAAACTCGAACTGTTGCAAACCAAATACTCGCGTGTGTTCAATCTTATTTTGAACACCAAAGCTGCGCCATTTAAGGATAATGTTGCCCTTCGTCAGGCTATTGCGCACGCAATTGACAAACAATTTCTCGTAGATGTCGCGCTTGAAGGTTACGGTTCCGTAGCTGTAACCCTGGTTAATGAAACATTCATAGCCTACCCGTCCAATATTAGTAAGCATGCCCGTGAGTATAATGTTGATAAGGCAAAGCAGCTTATGAAAGAAGCCGGATATGCGAATGGCGCAGGTCTTCCAACCCTAAAGATAAGTACAATCGAAATGTTCAAAAAACAATCGGAGATCATCCAGGCCCAGCTCAAAGAGATCGGAATCAATGTTGACATCGAAATGAACGAACTAAGCGCATATTTGGCTATGCAGTCAGGCGGTACACTTCAGATGGGCCTTATGAGCACAAATCAGGGTGGTGATGCTTCAGTATTTGCGCAGCTCCTTCTGGAAGGAGCATCCAATAACGGGGCATGCTATAATAATCCCGAAGTTGCGCGATTGTTCACAAAAGCTTCCGCAGAACTTGATAACACGAAACGGGCCGCAATATTCGACGATCTTTATAGAATCGTTTTGGATGATATGCCCTATGTTTCGATTTACTTTCCCGATACTATATCATGCGGCAGAAACGATCTTGATTTTGCCAAGATCATGGATTTTGTAGCATATAAAGGCAATCTTTACAGTTACAAATAACAGAGACCTATGAAAGGAAATGAGGCGGGCGATGTTGATAAAGAGCATCGCCTGCGTCATGACTTTATATTCCATCTTTATAGTCCGTGGTAAAAATTCCTAGAGCTTAAAAAATTCTTCCAGAAAAACCGCTACTCCGTCATCGGCGTTGGAACCAATAACCAGATCGGCTTTGGCCTTAACTTCGTCTTTTGCGTTGGAAGGGGCAACGGAGAAACCGGCGGCCGCAAACATGGGAATGTCGTTTTCCTCATCCCCAAAAGCAATTACTTCTTCGCGTTTTAACGACAGGCGTTCCATGGCGAAAGAGAGCCCCTGCCCTTTGGAAACTTTCGCGTCCATAACTTCCAGAAAAGTCCTGTGGCTCTGGGCAATGTAAATGCCGCCGCCCAGGCGTTCATCAAGGCGCAGCCTGAGGGCGGCAAATAGCTCCGGTTCGGCAAGGAACATGATCTTGACGCAGCCTTGCGCTTCGCTTTGGCCCATGGCCTTTTTAAGATCTCCCAGTTCAGCCAGAATTCCTGTATGGTTATAGTACATTTCCCTTTCAGGCCCGTCCCGCTCGGCCAATAGGGGTATTCCTTTTTCATTGAAAAGATATGTCTGGCAATAAATCCCCATTTCCCTGGAGATATCTACGCAAAGTTCAACCTTTTTTTTATCCAGCAGGGTCGCCCTCAAAATCCTGCCTTCAGGCATTTCCGAAACCACCGCGCCGTTGTAGTAGACCATGGGCCCCACCGCTCCAAGTGACAACCTGAATGGTTCCGCGCTCTCAATGGCCCTTCCGGTAGCAATAATGATCTTCAGCCCACGCTTCATGCACCTGTTTATGGCTGCGATAGTCCTTTCGCTTAACACCGCGCCCGGAGCAAGAACAGTGCCGTCCAAATCAATAGCAAGGGCTTTGATATTACCTGGCCCTGGGAGATTTAACATGATGTGAGTATAGATTATTATAATGAATAATGACAGAAGGGCTTTCGTTTTCGTTAATAGTGGTT